>Ga0210009_1000028_pt1 | contig 202430 bp, 177 predicted proteins | sample CryGeyCG2114_065_FD_185457 | JGI IMG/M metagenome (GOLD analysis project Ga0210009, IMG submission 185457) | Groundwater microbial communities from aquifer - Crystal Geyser CG12_big_fil_rev_8/21/14_0.65 (SPAdes) (version 2) | ecosystem: Environmental > Aquatic > Deep subsurface > Groundwater ...
ATACATCCTTTTCCTCCTGTCAAAACTGCACGGGTTTTGAAGCCTTTTTCTATGTTATCGTGCAATTTTAACATGCCTTTACCCGCTTTTTAAGCCCTATCTCCTTGATGTCAAAGAACTTAAATTTTCAAAACCTTTTTTCAGTGGACCCTATTTAATCGGTGGCTTAGTGCTGCCCCTGAGCCATTCATTAAAACAACGCTTTTTATCATCGTGAAGCTCAGGGGGCTGGAGGCTCGAACGGGCACGGCGGCGGTAAGCCGAGCGAAGTCACGCCTCGCAGGGGCGTGAGGAGCGTCGGCTGAGCCGATGGCCTGAGCAAAGTTAAAATGTACAATTGCTAGGAATTAGTGCAGGTATGGGAGAGAACGAGGAGTGTCATTGTATAACATGGAAACCTAAAAGAGAGTTACTGCAGTCAATGACTCGGTATTATCCATCTCGGATTTACAACCAGGGTCTTTGGGGAAATCAATTAAACCGTCATTGTCATTATCGAGACCGTCTAAGCAAGCCACGGGGGTTAAATCGAGGTGTGTGACATCCGTCCTGCCAACAATTGAACCTGACAAAAGAACCGTATAACCCCAGTGAGTTAAGTTTTGCACTTTTTGGTAATCAATCTGCTCAGAACTCCAGTAATACGCCCATATTTCCGAACCCGGATTCAAGTAGTTGCTTAACATATCGGGCGCTTCAAGCGGCGGCCGACCGTTAATATTTTCATTATAGAAGTTAGCGAACATTCCCGCAGTCATATCCGGCCCCGATCCTTCATGTGCAAAAGTAACGTTAGGCATGAACTGTCTCATTTCTTTCACCCAATAATACCGATCGGAAGTTTTCATGCGGCCAAACATATCCAAACCAATTAAACTTGCCCACCGGTCACGGGCGAGTTCTAATTGGTGATGTAAAAATGCCATGTCGTCCGGATTATGATAATCGGCATTATGGATTCCGGGAGGATCCCATTGGCATTGGGCAGGATCATTTTGATTGCAATACTGACGGTCCGGTACTTGCGCACTCCTGCCCGCCCAAAAACCAAGTTCTATTTGATTCTGTGGAAAATCAAAAAAAGCATCTGCCGTTTCCTCCTGCAGCGTATCAAAATCCATGAATTGAGATGGATAGTTATTAACGACGTTTCGGTAAAGACCGCTGGGTTGCCACAACATCGTGCGGGCATATCCCAACTCTTTCGACTCATTAATGAATGATGTGACAAATTCATACCAGCCTCTGTCATGAATGTGAAGGATTGGACTATAACCCCTTGGGTTATTACTAAAATAATTGCTATCCGCCAATGTTTTACCGCGGATGGGTCTCAGATCTTTTGGTTTAGCCTCACCGTTGGCATCATGATAAAGATTCTGAAAGTAATCACGGTAAGCATGCAGGGTTGTAATCCAGTTTCTGGGTTTACTCAAACGCACGGTAACGGTATATGACCAAGTTTGATTGGGCGGTATCATCTTAAGAGGCTGCTCAGTACCGGGATAACCTTCTTCTCTAAACAAACGGAATCGAAATCTATAAGTACCGTTTTGAGCGCCGCCGGAGACATCTTGATAAAGTTCATTGTAAGTGCTGTGTTGGTATTCGAGATATGGGTACAAAAAGGCAACTCCAACTGCTATTTTAGAATCGACGCCAACCAAAACCGGCGCATAGCTATCGGGATAATAACCATCACTCCATTTTGTCTTCGTTTCATCCGCTTTCACTAAGTTCCCATAATCGTTGGTAACCAACCGTTTTAAGTTTTTAACGTCCGGATCTAAACGAAAACCATCCACCCGGATCTCGGGCAACAATTGCGGAACTGAGGTAGGATTGTAAACCGAGTATTCAATGTTCACCCCACCGCACGGCTGCTCTACCACATGATGGTTAATGGAAAGCGCTCCGTTGCTTTGATCGATAAATATTTTTCGTTGGAAAAACTTGATCTAATTTCTTGTTCGTTCAAAATTACCTTAAATGACTTTTTATCCGGCGTTACTTCAATGGAAAAACCGTCTTCCTTTTTTAATAGATATGATTTGTCATCCTGCGGATCATGACAAGGATCCGTTACTTCTATATGCACTTCAATATCATCGGTTGCCATCAACTCCGTATCGGTCGCTATCAATTGAAGGGTATAAAGTCCTGATTTTTCGAAGATGGCTGAGGTGCTTAATGCATTCGCATCTGAAAAACGGACCGAACCGGGACCGTTTTTTTTACGCCATTGCGTGTAAAGACGCCCAGGCGGATCCGGATTGCCGTCATCGGTGGCACTGCCTTGTAAGTATACGGTACTGCCATGAGAAAGATGAGATAGACGTTCCCCGCCTGCATTTACCAGAGGCGCACTATTTTTGGCGTCGCTTACATTCGTGCGTTCAGCTAGTCCCTGAGCATTAAAAACCAGCACAAAAAACATCAGCATGGTTAACAAACTGATGGGTTGGTTTCCAGACTGTTTTGTTAGTTTTGCTGCTTGGGTGAGTTTAGAATACCGAATAGGCCGTTTCATTTTGATTAATAAAAACTTTTTACTGTTCACTCCTAGGCTAATATTACCAGCCAACCATTTGAAAGTAAATAGTTTAAAAAAGTATTTAATAAATGAAAGGAATAATTGTGTCTATTTAGCCGATTGAAGCGATTCTGAGGATTGGGAAAGAATAACCCTGACGATGTTTAAGGTAAGCCTTTTTGAGAAAGGTCAGCGGGTTTTTATTCTGGAGCTGTGCAGTATGGAGCAGGCTCATTAAGGTTTGATGAGCCGCTGCCCCTTTTTGAGAGCGATTCTGAAAGCTCCGGTTGCGCAGGATGACGTGGCGGCGAATCATTCGTTCCGCCAGGTTATTGTTGAAAGAGATTTCCGGATGTTCCAGGAAGGTCAAAAGATGAAGCCAGTGAGTGAGGAATCGCCCGGCAAGCCGCTTCAAGTGTTTGTTCCGATACTCACGGCAAGACCAAAGAAAGAGCCGGGTCTTTAAGCGTTTGATGCGTCGTTCGTAAACCAGCAACGCCATTTGAGACCGGGCTTCTTTGAGACGCAGGGCATCGGCGATAATGCGTTTTAAAGTTTTGTGATGTTCGAGGAAACTATCGGATTGATCTTTGAGATAAAGCTGATGCATTTCTCTCATCAAATGCACCAGGCATTTTTGCTTCCTCCCCGGCAGTCGGTTGTAGGCAGAGTAGAAGTCCGTGACCAGAATACCGGAATAATCTTTCGGGAGAATCGACTTAGGAATCTTGGCTCCCCGGCTTTGGGCAATCTGGTAGTAAGCGAGCCTTTCATTCACACAGGCCCACAGCCAGTGATTCGTACCCGAGACTTTCCAGCCGGTCTCATCCATATGAAGATGAGGGCTTGCGCGGACCGCCTTAAGGATTTGGGCTTGCTCCACTTGAAGCCATTCACTGATTCTCTGAAGCGCTTGGGCTAAAGCTCCCTGAGAGACTTGGAAATGACAAAGGCTTTCAAAGAGCTCTTTGATTTTATTAAAGGGAAGACCGTGATGGTATTTCAAGATCACGGCTTGAATCAAAACGTTAGGGCCCAGATTGCCGTGAGGAATTTCTTCACAGGCATAAGGAGCTGTCAGGAGTTTTTGACAGTGAGTGCAATAGCGGCGTTCTTTCTTAAAACAAGTCACTTGAGGTTGGGCCGGAATAATATCTTCTTGGATATGTTCGACAATTTCTTGCACAGCGCTTAGGCGGTGATGACAATCCGGGCAATGCGTGAAGGTCTGCTCAACGATCCGGTCCACCATTTTAGGTTTGATACGAGTGAAGCCCGGGTGTCCGGCTTTCTGGCCCGGGACGTTAGGCCGTTTCTTCATCTTGGCAAGTTTAAGGGCCTTGAATTCCTGGAGACGTTTTTCCCGAGCCTGCTGCTCTTTGAGTTTCTTTTCGAGCTCCCGGATACGCGCTTCTTTTTCCAGGATTTCTTCGATCAGTTCTTCGCGGGATTTTTCCGAGAATCGCAAGATGCCGTCTCTCATACTATTTATGACGGCTTTTAGAGGATTTTTTTAATACCTTACTTCAGAAAGCTAAACAGACACGAATGTGTCTATTTAGCCGATTGAAGCGATTCTGAGGATTGGGAAAGAATAACCCTGACGATGTTTAAGGTAAGCCTTTTTGAGAAAGGTCAGCGGGTTTTTATTCTGGAGCTGTGCAGTATGGAGCAGGCTCATTAAGGTTTGATGAGCCGCTGCCCCTTTTTGAGAGCGATTCTGAAAGCTCCGGTTGCGCAGGATGACGTGGCGGCGAATCATTCGTTCCGCCAGGTTATTGTTGAAAGAGATTTCCGGATGTTCCAGGAAGGTCAAAAGATGAAGCCAGTGAGTGAGGAATCGCCCGGCAAGCCGCTTCAAGTGTTTGTTCCGATACTCACGGCAAGACCAAAGAAAGAGCCGGGTCTTTAAGCGTTTGATGCGTCGTTCGTAAACCAGCAACGCCATTTGAGACCGGGCTTCTTTGAGACGCAGGGCATCGGCGATAATGCGTTTTAAAGTTTTGTGATGTTCGAGGAAACTATCGGATTGATCTTTGAGATAAAGCTGATGCATTTCTCTCATCAAATGCACCAGGCATTTTTGCTTCCTCCCCGGCAGTCGGTTGTAGGCAGAGTAGAAGTCCGTGACCAGAATACCGGAATAATCTTTCGGGAGAATCGACTTAGGAATCTTGGCTCCCCGGCTTTGGGCAATCTGGTAGTAAGCGAGCCTTTCATTCACACAGGCCCACAGCCAGTGATTCGTACCCGAGACTTTCCAGCCGGTCTCATCCATATGAAGATGAGGGCTTGCGCGGACCGCCTTAAGGATTTGGGCTTGCTCCACTTGAAGCCATTCACTGATTCTCTGAAGCGCTTGGGCTAAAGCTCCCTGAGAGACTTGGAAATGACAAAGGCTTTCAAAGAGCTCTTTGATTTTATTAAAGGGAAGACCGTGATGGTATTTCAAGATCACGGCTTGAATCAAAACGTTAGGGCCCAGATTGCCGTGAGGAATTTCTTCACAGGCATAAGGAGCTGTCAGGAGTTTTTGACAGTGAGTGCAATAGCGGCGTTCTTTCTTAAAACAAGTCACTTGAGGTTGGGCCGGAATAATATCTTCTTGGATATGTTCGACAATTTCTTGCACAGCGCTTAGGCGGTGATGACAATCCGGGCAATGCGTGAAGGTCTGCTCAACGATCCGGTCCACCATTTTAGGTTTGATACGAGTGAAGCCCGGGTGTCCGGCTTTCTGGCCCGGGACGTTAGGCCGTTTCTTCATCTTGGCAAGTTTAAGGGCCTTGAATTCCTGGAGACGTTTTTCCCGAGCCTGCTGCTCTTTGAGTTTCTTTTCGAGCTCCCGGATACGCGCTTCTTTTTCCAGGATTTCTTCGATCAGTTCTTCGCGGGATTTTTCCGAGAATCGCAAGATGCCGTCTCTCATACTATTTATGACGGCTTTTAGAGGATTTTTTTAATACCTTACTTCAGAAAGCTAAACAGACACACACGAATAATTATAACATTAAGCGGTTCATTACTGATGTTTAGCCGTTATGAAAAGAAATACCAATATCTATGATGCGGCATCATTGGTTTTTGGAGGAAATATTGGCTCCGACGGTCGTCCTTGAGTTGGCTCGCCCTGTTTATAGCGCATTTTACGGCGTTTGCTCATTTCTTCCATCATTTGTCTGAATGAATCTTCCATGTCAGTGCTAAGCTCTACTTTGACATGCTTGATTTCATTTAACTCCTGGTCATATTTAATCAACTCACTCCCTGCCAAAACCACCACACCGCCATCTGATGTAGCGGCAATGGACTTAGGGATCATCATAGAACTCATGTGAAAATTTGGACGGGCTTCGGTCTGTTCATCTCTTACAGGCATGGTTGGTTCTTTCACCTGTATTTCTCTCTCCGCCATCGCATTGACATTAAGCATGATTAAAAAAACACTCAAAAGCATTATGATTCGTTTCATCTATTTCTCCTTCAATTTCGTAACTGCTGCTATATCTCGTTGCCACGCGAATAGTGTACTATAAATTGCAAGATTGTAAATATGAGGTCTAAAATACGGGGTCTGACCCCAGAATTTTACGCTGACTTAGCGTTGCGGAGTTCGGAGCGCCACTGATTACCTAGGGACTCTATTAGGTCTGAAACCGTAAAACCAAAAACAGACCCTGCTTCATTTGCTGTTGAAACCATATCCAATTGAAATTGTTTGCGCAGCTGATCTGAATTCAAGCCGTAAACACGCTCAAGATCATTCACAAGTTTTTCATCGTGAGTCCCTCGAAGGCCGACAACCTGGAGATGCGGAACTTGGAGAACTTGTTTTGCACCCAGGATAGCAACCAGTTCATCCCAAGAAGTGATAAATTTAACGTTCTCAGCTCCGGGAATACCTTTGATCAACTTTTGAAGTTGTTCGCGCTCAACCTGACCATCTACCCAAAACACGGTTTTCCGGTTATAACGAATGCGGTTGATAATTTCGGGCGATAAATAGCCAAAATTAGCATTAAATTTCTCGAGGATAAGTGTCACCGGTAATGTTTGATTTGTGTGAACACGACTTGATATTGGATTTTGCGAACTGTCAATCCGCCAAGCGTTTTGAACATTTGCTGTAACCGTATTCAGTGCAGTCAGCTCAGCCGTTCCAATCGCTAAGGTTGCATCCAATGTTTTAAGCATAAGATTTGTTTTTGACGTCGGTTGCCGTAATTCAGCACGAGTTGCGCCCGCTCGTAATGCTTGCTCGATTATTTGAAAGAGTTTGTCGACGGACTGAAAACCGCCTCCATCTTCTAAACTGCGGTGTAAATTAACGGCAAGGAGTCCGTTATCAAGCGGCCAAACTGGCATATCCGTCGGTATTGAACGCTTTCGCCCATCATCGGCAATCCATTCATGCCGAAAAGCATCCGTATCAAATTCATAAAAGAAAACAAACCCTGTTAGCGGAAGGGGTTTTGAAGCATCATCAAATTGAACCTCGCGACCTGACAAAGCGCCATAAAAATGGCGAACAAGCGCTCCCGGTGATTCAGCGCCCCCTTTAACAGAAGGAAGCGTGAGATCGCCGTAAGATTCTTTCAAACGTCTTAAAAGATTAATCAGTTCATCCCCACGCTTTAGAATTTTTTCCTTTTTTTCATGAAAACGTTGAAACTCACTCATACCGTAAAAACTGAACCGCAAGACAAAATCACGGCCAACCGCCGCTTGTATTTTTTGCTCAAACTCGGGTGTTTGTTCAACAATTTCAAAAGGCACGAGTTGATAATGAGTTTCTATGGCCAGTTCAACAAAATCTTTTTCGGTAGGCGCTCCCAATTCATCGTAACCAACATCATCAAGTTTAAGTTCCCGTAATTGTCTCAAGCCGTGGGAATACCATCCGCGTAGCATCTCAAAAACAGGATCAGAAAAAGGCAGGCGATGTAATCTGGACTCAATCAAACGGACGATGCTTTTTAAATAGCGAGTTCTGATGACCATTCTTTCTCTTGCCGGCGTATTGAGATTGAGCACACCATAAATGACTTTGAGCGCAAGATTGATCTCGCCATCCGTAATCTGATCCGGATCTTTTTCAATGAGATTAAGCGCCTCTTCCACACTTAAGTCCCTTAATTCGGAACGTTTCACAACACGGAATGCAGTTGTCACAATAGTTCTATCGGAAGCTTTTTGGCGCCGCTCACCCCCCACTTCTTGCACCGTTACTTGATCAAGCAGGTTATGCGAAACTTTTGCATGCAAATTTTGAAGGGCAAGATCCTGAAGTCCTTCATCTAAGCTCATACCTTTTTCGCGAAGGCCATTCAAATCGACTTGCACATTAAATTCCATACCGATTAAATCGTCGAGATTTGAAATTTGATTTGCCAAGTCCTTTGCTTGATTGTTGGTTTGCCGAGAAACCTTCAAACGCTGTTTGTCATCCTTATCGAGCATTTCTTGTAAAATTTGATAAGGCTTTGAACCAGGTGCGTAAACTCTTTTTAATTCCGTTACAATATCCGAAAGCACTTGCTCGCCCCATTTTTTTCTAATGTCATCTAACATATAAAATGCTTTAAGATCAACACTTCTTTCTCTCACACGAAAAGCAATGGTCAACTCAGGCATGCCGGTTTTGATGCGCTGAAGTTCTGTATAACCAAATCCCGGATAAGGGGAACTTGAGTCACCATTAGGCAAGTTGTGAATAAAAGCTAATTGCCTCCGAAAATGAAGTTCGATCAGATAAAGAATCACTTCAAGTAAAGAGGGTATTCCGTCGGCTAATGCTATAAAGCTTGCATCAAAATTATCATCGGCAACCCAATTCTTGATAAATAATCGTTCGTAATCGTTTTCATCCCCTTCGACTAACTGACTGCTGGTTTGAAGCTTAACGGGTTCTAAATCGATATCAAAATCGCTCTCTTCAAGCGCGGGCACAAAGGCATCAAAAACAAATCTTCGAAACATGGCTTCCGCTCTTGAGTTTTCAGAAAGTTTCTCTAAGAAACTAGCAAAATCGAATTTCATGGGCGCCTGTAGGAAGCGATTATCGCCTACTTGCGCCACGTGGAGTTTGGCACTCATCAAATCGTCCAATTCAAATTGATCCATAAAATGCTGCCATATTTTATTGTCAGAGAATTGCTCAACCAATTTTCTAATTATTTTTCCTTTTTCTGAATGTATTCGCGATATTTCTGGTTCATTTACGGTGGAATGTAGTAGTGCCAACCGATAGGCTAAATATTCATTCCATAGATTTTGAACGTCTTTCATATTAAGCAGTTCTTCTGAGGTTGGTTTTGCAATCTCACCACTTAAACCATTCCAATCTGGCTCTGCGCGCAATTCAGAGCGGGGCTTCAACTGAGACCGCCAGTATTTGGCAAAAGCAGAGTGCTCAAGATATTGAGACCAAGATGTTTGATAGAAGTCAAAACTCAACCGTTCTCGCTCATTCAGATCGTTCTTGGCTTCCGGGCTGAGTGTCAGCCGAATCACCGATTCAAAAAGTGAACGCACATCAGGTAAAACTTCCGGTGAGATAATTTTTCGGTACCGGCGTAATACGATGGTCAGGATGCCGGCTAATTCTGCTTTTTCAAATTCACTAAGAAGGCTCCGATAAACAAAATAAACAAAAGCATCGCGCATCCGCGCCCTTTCCTGCGGATTCGTATCAGTGTCTGAATAAGTCGTGATAAAACGGCGCAAAAGTTCAAATAAACCAATCTTGTCCGGTTCTGTTTGATTCCAATCAAACATGATTCTGATGTTTTCAATGCTTGAAAAAGCAGTTTTAAATGCATCCATTCCCTTTTGAGCCGGCAATTGACTTAATTGATCATCGAGTGCTTTTGATGCGCGGTTTTGCGCCGCGGTTAACCGCTTGTCCACTAAACCGGAGAGAATCAACTGCAGCAAAGGATGTTTTGAGAGAAGAAAAACGGCATCTGCTTTTGAGATGGCGTAAACTTCGGTATCTTCCGGCTTTTCAGATTCAGCCCTGACCGTTGCTGTGCGCTCGCCTTTTTCCGTAAAAAAAGCAATTTCTCCATAAACATTTGGAACCGCCGACACCAAAATAGGTCGTTTACCTTTGCGTTCAACCCGAATGACGCCACGTGTTACTACAAAAATAGCTGGTTGGAAATCCTTCAGTGATTTGACGGTCTCTCCTTCACGTAAAAAAGGCTTTTGGTAAGCAGTGGAAGGAATCCGGAATGTACGCGCGGCAATGTCCCTTAATATGTCATCAGATAACCCAAAGAAAACCGAGTTTGGATCGTCGCCCAGTGCCAACATAACCTCGGGATTGATTTGCTCTGCTTTCTTTAATTCATAATGTCCTGCTACTAGGGTTTGGACACTAAAACCAGCTTCAGCAAAAGCTTGAAGAATTGGCGGAGGTAATTCTTTTTCACTGATTAAATGAAGCAGACCATCTGGTTTCATGATACGTGCTAACTGATGAATTTCCGGTAAAGCTTGGCTATAATCATCTTTCAAATTGAACCGTAAAATGGCCAAGCTAATATCACCGGCTGGCGTCACATTGAAGTGGTCAACAGCACCGCCAAAGGGAGAAATTTTAATATCAGAAATAACGCCGCCCGAACTGGAAAAACCAAAACCAATTCCGATCAGTTGCGGTTGAATACTTTTATCGAGAATCTCCACGTAATCAGCGGTCTCGATTAACAGATGATGAACATCAGACATGGACATTTCGGACGCCATCCGTTCAACAATTAAACGAAAATCAGGCTCAGTTGGAATTACCTTTTGAATTAATGACTGATGCTGCCAAAAACGATCAACGGTTGCCCGCATCATTGCTTCAATAGACTTTTCAAAGCTCAGTTTGATCAATGGATAATGTTTAAGAATTTCCTGGAATGGTTTTGGTTTAAATACCAAAGCACGAACCAAGGTTTCAGCTTGAACAGTGGCAGTTCTGGGCACTTGCCGTAAAATTGAAATTTCACCAAAGCTGTCAGCCGCTGTTTTCCGTCCGAGAACAGTTTCATCTTCTCCCTGTTTAGATGTAATCACGACCGTTCCTTCTTTAATAATAAAAAATTCTTTTCCCGGTTCTCCTTGCTGAATAATGGTCTCGCCTGGTTGATAAACTCTTTCTTCGGCACTGCCCGCTAAAACATCTAAGGCAAAATTATTCAAATCGTGGAAAACATGGCTGGTAGTTTTCTGAACCCATTGACTCAAGAGTACGCTATTGGCTTTCAGCCAGGCAATTCGTTGACGAATTTTCCGATCACCAAATAAGGCTAGATAATCCTCGGGCGTCAAACTATAGACGGTTAAATCATCAATGGCTTGGACAGTTGCCGTCCGTCTTTGGTGCGAATTTAAAACAGCCCAATCACCGAAATGCATGCCCGGACCTAGTGTCGCCACTTGTTTACCGCCCACCCAGACAGCTGCTCGACCGCCCACAATGAAATACACCCGATTCCGATCGCTTGGTTCAACAGGTCCTTCGGTATAGACCGTTGATATGCCGTCGGTAGCCGCTATCCGAACTATTTCGCCTTCCACCGTTAACTGCGATCCTTTCTTAAAAGCCTGTTGATGAGCCCTTTGAAGAAAAAGTTCTCTCGTGTCCGGATCATGCAGTAACGCATTGCGCGCCAAAATGGAAACTAAATGCAGGTCTCTGCGGTCTTCGTCCGAAGGAACGAAAACATCGGTATCAAACATTCTGGCTTTTCTGATCCTGAGCCTGGGATCTGACTGTGCTTGATTAAATGCGTCGACTTTTGCATCGGGCACATGATACACAGCCATCTTAGCAAGAACTTCCGGATACTGATTCCCCAATGTTGTTAATTTAACATGGGTAATGATATCGCCTGCTTCATGGTCAATAAAATCAAATTTTGGCTGCCCGTCCTTGGTCCAATATCGGTAACGATAGTTGGGTAGGAGTCTTGAATTCTTGTCTAATAACTTCTCTCCAAATATTTTGGCTGCTTCATGATAGTCGTCCGTATCTCCCGAATGTGCATAACGAAATCCGGCGTAGGTCACGCTAAAGCCATTGGTCGGAATGGTGTGCAAATTCCACCAACTTCTAAACTTTGCTGCCCGCCCGCTTGGCAGTTTCATTTTCCAGCCTTTCGTACCCGGATTAAGCCTTTGCCATTTGACTAACTTTTTTGGGTCAAGTTCGCTTGACATGAGTTTCAAGAAAAGTTCTGCTTTTTTCATAAACTCTTCATAGACTACCCGTGAAGCAATGAGTGTGATAGATTTGCCCATTAAAATTCTTTGCAACACACCCCCGTCGTGATCTTGGTGAATATGCGTCAATAAAACATAAGGTACGTCAGCCGTGTCCAGATGAAGTTTATCCATATATTCTAATGCTTCATGCGAAGGATCCACCCAAATGCCGGTCCCTTCCAGCCAAAGTATCATGCTGGTCGTGTCTCCCGCCGGATCAAATCCGTTACTTGTCCCAATCCAAGTTCGCGCAAAACCATAACGACCTCTTTCAATTTCACTGCGAATGTCTTCCCATGTACGAGGACTGGGCGGGTCGTACAAAACAGGTCCGGGGTGATCATAGCGGACGGGAAATGTTTGAAGCGGTTTTCGGTCATGGGAAGTGATTTTGGTCAATTGATAACTAACTACTTCTCTTTCCTTGCTATCTTTTTGCTGCTCAACCAAAATTTGTCCTTTGAATTGCTTGTTCTCATCGCGAACATCAACGGTTGCCTGTCCTTTTTCGTTAAATACGATAAAATCAACATAATCACTTAAAGGCCGTACCGTACCATCCGATCGTTTGGGCGGATAGTATTGCGCCAGTCGCTTAAAAAGCGCACGCTCTGTGTCAGTCACCCACGGATATACCTTTGGATCATTCCAATCGGGTCCAAAAATTGTATGACCGATGTATTCCTGCAAAGCTTTGGTTTGAGCTTTTGTGCCCACCACCGTCACTTTATCACCATCCGCTTTGAAGATGTTGCCACGCACATAAGCATTGTAATAAATCATGAACTCTAATTCCCCAAACGAACGTTTCCCATCAAAAAGGTGGGGCGGAAGAATCACAATTTGAGTTTTATCTTTCTGAAGATTACCGCGCTCACGGAAAATATCTTTTAAAGTATTGGAAGCGGCTCCAAGCAAGATTTGCACACCAAGATTTTCATCGGTCACAACCGGATAATTAACGCTTGGTTTAAGCCGCAGTTCGGAACGGTCTGAGGCTAATGACAATCCGCGTTCAGCCAGTGCTTGCTTAAGTATTTGTAAAAGAATGGGTCCAAAGCTTTGCCAAGATAAAAGCGTGTTTTCATCCAGCTGAATGAGTTGTTCGATGGTCATGATGCCATGAAAAATTAAACCTCTTTGGACACGAGACTTTGCTTTAGCATCTGCTTTTAAATGAAGATGCATCACAGAAGTTTCATCCTCTACGTCATGCTTCCACATCTCACTATGGAAGAAAGCGAACGAACGGTCTTCTATTTGTGACCAAGCGACGGATTTAGAGAAAAACTTACCTTCAGCCTCCAGCCATTTTTGAGAGATCACCACTGGATCGGTCTCTCCCTGCAGGATCAGTTTTTCTGCATCGTTAAGAGGTGAAGCGGAACTGATTAGCAATTGCTCGTTGAATCGTAAGTTATCTGCCGCATCGTCAGCTAAGATAAATAAAATCCTTTTTCCGGTAAAAAACTCCGGTGACTGGGGTAAACGTCTGCGAGGTCGCTGGCCATTCTGAACCCAATCCCGCCAATCCTGACGAGTCTTCTTTTTAACATTAGCTGAAAGCCTGATCAGTGCCCGAAAAGCTTCGGCCCGCTTCGATTCGACTGCAGAATGGTTGATCGCATGCACCACATCCGCCTCTAGCTGTTTTTCCGTAAACAAAATAGGAATTCTTTCAAATTTTGTCTGTTCACCCGGCACCACAAAAATAGCGGCTGTGGGAAAATCACGTTTATTCTCAACTGCTGCTTTTACTTTTTCACGTAATTCAGAGCGCTGGCCTGACTTGCTGCCAGAAACAACCGCGTGCGCTCTTAATTCTGAACGGGTACTCTCTGCCCATTCGCGGGCCATGGTTTCAATTTGCTGAATACCATTTTGATGTTTAGCCGCAATCTCAAACACATTAAAAGCAAGATGATTTTCTATCACTTCAATATCCTCTGCAGATGTTCCACTCACTTTTACGCGCAATGTAGGTCCATCGACGTAAAAATAACCAGTCGATAAAAGAAACTGCTGGACATCAGAGGGATCAAGATCATGCGCCGCAGCCATTTGAGCATAGTCGATCAACCGCCAAGGATTCTTAGCCATGTCATCAGGATTGCGGGTTTGATCCTTCAACTGACCAAGCAGCTTGCCTACAAACCCTTTCACATCCCTCAGTTCTGAGTGCAGTGGATTTACCAGTTCTACATTTTGTGCCTGTTTCGCAGTATGAAGCAATGAAGCCACGAGCGGTTCTTGATCAATGGCATAGGATTCAGCCGGTGGACGTAAATGGCCAGTTGTATTGGCGGAGAGGCTGATGTCTGCAAGCGGAATTTGGGCGTGACCTGCTGTGTCCACAAAAGTGAAAGCAAAGGTAATGACAAACGCTATAATTCTGAGTAGTGGTTTTTGGCGATGCAAGAGAGTTTTATCCGCCTTTTCAAGATAAAAGAGTTGCTATAGGATAACCTGTCAACTGCTGTTTTTCAAGTAAGCGGTCGAAAAAATATAATAAAAGGACTATTTTAAGGTGATAAACCTTGCTTTAATCTATTGTCTAGAAAATAAGGAGATTATTAGGAGGCAGACATTTTCGGAAGAGGAACGTCAGTCGGTTGATGAGCGCCTTTTTCTTTAGGTGCATCAATCCCTACATAAGTACTGAGTGAACTCATAAGACTTCTCACATTAAGCCCTAAATGTTGCGGCTGATATGGTTCTAAATATTGAATGGCAGTTTGACATACCTTACGCGCACCATTTTGGTTATCGTGCTGGAGATGATGAAGCGCTACCGCCGCCTGAATAAGACCTTTCAGAAAGGACTTTATTTCCTCATCCGTGGTCTCTAACCAAACCTTTTCTAATGCTTCATGCGCTTCAAAATAAGCTTGTTGATTAAAAAGTTGGACACCAATTTCGAGCCTGGGATCAATGGACATGTTTTACTCCGTGAGCGAAGATCTAAAGAAGGGTTCCGCGCAAAATCAATGCTGAAGCGCTAAAATAAATCATAATACCGGACACATCAACCAAAGTGGCCACAAAAGGCGCGGAAGCACTCGCCGGATCAAATCCAAGACGACGCAAAATTAACGGAAGCATCGACCCTGCTAAGGTCCCCCACATGACAACACCTGCCAAGCTAAGCGAAACGGCCAAGGCCACTAACAAATAGTGCTCTCCGTACAAATGAAAAAACATTTGCCAGGCGACAATACGAAAAAATCCGATCACACTCAAAATACATCCCAAACCAAGACCGATTCCCATTTCACGGCCGGCAATACGCAACCAATCCCGAAGCTTTACTTCCCCTAACGCCATCGCACGAATAATCAAAGTAGTTGCTTGCGAGCCCGAGTTGCCCCCGCTTGAAATGATTAATGGAACAAATAAGGCCAGAACAACCGCACGGGCGATTTCTTCTTCAAAATAAGCCATCGCGCTCGCGGTTAACATTTCACCAAAAAACAAAACAACTAACCAACCTGCCCGTTTCCTGAGCATATGCCAAAAACCAATTTGCATGTAAGGCCGTTTCAAAGCCTCCATACCGCCTAACTTATGAATATCCTCCGTCACCTCCTGCTGCATCACATGCATAATGTCATCCGCGGTAATAATCCCTCTCATCTTCCGATCCCGATCAACCACCGGCAGCGCCAAAAACTTATGTTGAGAAAAAATACGGCTCACGACTTCTTGATCCTGATTTTCAGTAACCGTGATGACATCGTCCTGCATGATATCGCTGATCAATTTATGAGGCGGTGCTTTGAAAATATCCCGGAAAGAAACAACCCCTAAGAGTTTTTGCGACTCATCCAAAACATAAACGTAATAAATGTTTTCTTGCTTGTCAGAAATCTGCAAGCGTAAATAGCGAATCGCTTCGTCTACCGTGAGATGCGGGCGAACGCGCGCAAAACGCGGATTCATTAAGCCGCCGGCCACGTCTTCCTTGTATAAAAGCAGCGCCCGCACTTCTTGGCGCGATTGGTCATCCAACAAACTCAGAAGAGTTTCTCTTTTTTTAGGATGTGATACCTGAATCACATCCGCTGCATCATCCAATGGCAAAAGCCGCATCCAAAGCGTCCGGTCGGTTTCTGTCATCTGTGAAATCAGAGAAGCTTTGGCGCGTGCCAAAAGCGGCATAAAGAATTCTTGAGCGCTTTCCCGGTCTAAAAGTGAAAAAGCTTCAAACCGTTCCTCTGCCGATAAAACCGGCCAGGCTTCACGGATTTCATTAATGGTTAAATCTGCTGTCGATGCTGAGGCGTTCATATGAATATTTTACCTTCATGGCAGTTATGGGTGGAAAGGACTACAGTCAGGAGAGCGGAAAAAATCATGAAAAACGCTACTCGTCTTCGTCATCCTCAAAATCATCCCGGTCATCATCTCCGTAAATCGGTTCGCCGCACTCATGGCAAACACCTTCTAAATCCAAATCTGTTTCTATTTCTGCGCCGCAACTCGGGCATTGCTTAGGTTTTGTCATTTGTTGTACCAATGCCTCCTTATCTAAAAATAACAATGAACCTTTTAAAACTGATAAAGTTAAAATCCGTATTCCTTCCAGCGCTGACTAACCATTTTCTGAATATTCTCGTCCATCACCATGTCCTCGGGCCATTCGCGCTGCATGCCTTCACGCTCATCTTTTCGGGTACAATCAAACCCAACTTTAGAACCGACAAAATCCTTACTGGCAGAATGATCAAGTTCATCCACCGGCCCTTCGGCAAAAATCATATCCCGCTTTGGATCCACATTACCAAAAGCACGCCAGGCGACTTCTTTTAGATCTTGAACGTTACAATCTTCATCAAACACAAAAATTGATTTGGTGAGCGACATCATCCCCAGACCCCAAATGGCGCTCATCACTTTCTGAGCATGCCCGGGGTAACTCTTCCGAATCGAAACAATCAAACAATTGTGAAAGACACCTTCCCACGGGAGGTTCATGTCCACAATCTCAGGCAGTGTTTTTTTCAAGATCGGCAGGAAAATGCGTTCAATGGCTTTCCCCATGTAGCAATCTTCTTGCGGCGGCCGTCCCACCACCGTTGTGAGGTAAGTGGGATTTCGGCGCATCGTCATGGTTTTCACATGAAAAACAGGAAAGTTTTTGGCACGCGAGTAAAATCCGGTATGATCGCCAAACGGGCCTTCCAAACGCTCTTCTCCTTTGACCACATAACCTTCCAAAATAATTTCGGCTTCTGCGGGCACTTCTAAATCGATGGTCTTACACTTCACAAGTTCAACGGGACTTTTACGCAGAAAACCTGCCAACATAAATTCATCTACCCCGAAAGGCAGCGGACAGGCCGCCGAAAACAAAAGAATGGGATCGCAACCTAACACAACAGCAACTTCCAGTTTTTCGCCTGGTTTCAGGCGCCTGTAATGCTCGGCACCGTCTTTGTGAATTTGCCAATGCATGCCGGTTGTCTGATTGTCATACACATGCATCCGGTAAAGCCCGACATTACGCCGCTTCGTTTCGGGATCGCGGGTAATGACCATCGGGAATGTAATAAATTTACCGCCGTCTTTCGGCCAACATTGAATCACCGGCAGCCGATCAATCATAGGCCCGTCAGTCAGTACTGTTTCTTGGCAGGCACCCGCCCTGACCGTTTTGGGGGCAAGTGCTGAGAGCTCTCCAAGCTTGGGAATCATTTTAACTTTGTCGAGAAGTGATTCCGGCGCTTTCATATCGAGGAAACTATGAATGCGCTCGGCGATTTCTTCAGTCGAATTGACGCCCAAAAGTAAATTCATACGTTTGGTCGAGCCAAATAAATTAATGACCAAAGGCATCTGAGAACCTTTCACATTTTTAAAAAGAAGCGCAGGCCCCTCTTGTTTAATCACACGATCATAAATTTCGGTGATTTCAAGCACAGGGTCGACCGGCGCTTCGATTTCACGAAGTTCCCCGTGGTTTTTAAGTAAGCGAATAAAATCAATCAGATTTTTATGTGCCATAAGAAAGGGGTTATTATAGCAGGCTTTCCTACACTAAAAAAAGCGAGAAATTAAAGGGTCTTGGCCGTTTGAAGTGCGCGTAAGAGGTTTTTCATATCTTCCGGCAGTTCAGATTCAATTTTCATTCGTTTTTGTGTACTGGGATGCAAGAAAGCAATCTCCTTAGCATGCAAAGCTTGCCGTGCAATGAAATGCGTCTGAATCCCGTATTCTTTATCTCCCAAAATGGGATAGCCTAAATGACGTAAATGGACGCGAATTTGGTGCGTACGTCCTGTTTTTGGTTTTGCTTCAACCAGTGTGGCAATCGGAAACCGTTCGAGTACTTTAAAATTGGTCAACGAAGCCTTCCCGATTTCATCCATTCGGACAATGACTTTTTTCCGATTGGTAGGTGAACGCCCCAACGGCTCTTCTGAGCGCATCTCATCATGCGCCACAACACCTCGCACCACTGTCCAATAAGTTTTTTCAACTGTATGACGTTCAAATTGACGGGCCAATATTTCGTGAGCCCTGTCATTTTTGGCTACCAGCATTAATCCGGTCGTATCTTTATCCAGCCGGTGAATAATGCCTGCTCTTAACTCACCACCCACTTTGGAAAGCTTTTTGATGTGATGAAGAAGCGCGTTGACCAATGTCCCGGAATCATGTCCGGCTGCAGGATGAACAACCATCCCGACCGGCTTATCCACGACTACCAAATCATCATCCTCATAAACAATATTGAGGTCAATGTCTTCTGGAATGGCCTGTTCCACAACAGGCACCAGCAAATCGGCTACAATGCTTTGGCCTGGCGAAATTTGAAAATGAGGCTTCACGTTCACACCATCCACACTCACACGGCCCGCTAAAATCATTTCTTTCAATTTCGTTCGGGAATATTGATTACCGAACTGATCGGCTAAAAATTGGTCTAGCCGCTTTCCGGCGGCTTCAGGCGGGACAATACGTTTTTCAGTCGGCATGACTTTAAACCTGCATTTCCTTCTGCTGTGTACGGCCCTTCGGTTTGATCAACATTTCTAAAATGAGGAGGCCCACGCCAATAGAGATAAAAGTATCGGCTAGGTTAAAAACCGGCCAGACGCGAAAATCAATAAAATCAACGACGTGGCCCGCGTAAAGCCGGTCCGATAGGTTGCCAATGGCACCCCCTAAAATCAATCCATAGGCAGCGAAATGCAGGTTGGTTTTCGGCGGAAATGTCCACATATAGACGACAAATAAAAACACGCAAACGCCAATGACCGCCAAAAGCAGACGTCCATGTTCTTGAAAAATACCAAATGCAATCCCATGATTCTGAACCAGCGTGAAATGCAGAATATTCGGAATGATTGGGAGGCTTTGACCAACGGTCAGTGCTTGTTGGGCAAAATACTTGGCCGATTGATCAATGAAAACAATGGTTAAAACAATCAATATAAAACGATGACGAGACAAAGTTTGAACAGTCGTTGATCAGAGATTAATGTTTCAATTGGACGGATGCTGCTTTTAATTGGACTTTCTTTTTCTTAGCTTCTTCGTTTTGAAGTGCGCGCACAAAAGCTTCAACCACTTTTGCATCAAATTGGGTGTCGGCACCTTTCTGAAGCTCATTGATCGCTACTTCAACCGAACGGCCTTTACGATAACAACGTGTCGAAACAATCGCATGATAAGCATCCACGACCGAAATGATACGTGATTCAATCGGTATTTCCTCCCCTTTAAGGCCCGAGGGATACCCCTTCCCGTCATATCGTTCGTGATGGTAAAGCACAATCTGCGCGACTTCTTTAAACTCAGTGAGAGGCTCCAAAATCTTAGCACCTTTGACCGGGTGCTGACGCATGATTTTCCATTCATCATCCGTGAGCGGTCCGGGTTTCTTGAGGATCGCGTCCGGAATCCCAATCTTACCGACATCGTGTAAATGTAAACTTGCGGTCAGAATGTCTTTTCGGCGCTGGTTTTGCAGGTCATAACCAAGTTCTTCGGCCGTCATTAATCCCAGCCGCTCTACATGGGCCAAATGGCCAGAGGTATAAGGATCTTTGGCATACACTTCACGTGCCAATGAGGAGACAATTTGGTAATAAGTCATTTGCTCTTTAAAACGAAGGGATTCTATTTCGTGTAATTTCTCTTTCAATTCCTTTTGCTTCAGTTCGAGTTCTAAATTACGCTCTAACAAATCTTCCCTGAGACGTGCCGTTTTAATGGTCATGGAAGCATCATTCGCCAATGTTTGGAAAAAAGAAATTTCCTCATCGGTAAAGGCTTGTTTATTGATTTTCTCGCCTAAGACAAGAACTCCCAAAAGCTCACCTTTAAAAGACCCGGGGACACAAATAGAAGCCTTGAGCGTATCCATGGCTTCTCTCAAGCGTTTTAGACGCGACATGTATTCGCCATTCACGCCATCCCGATTGGCATGATTAATCCATTGCTCGAGATCAGCGTAACCCAAAAAATCATCCTTAGGACGTAATTTGGAATTTCGACGTGAAAACCAATCAATCAGAGGATGATCGTGATCAAGACGAACAAGACTCGTGGGAATCTTAAAATTTCCTTTGGAATCGACGAAAATATAGCGGTTGTACGTCGGATCGTGAACTAAAATAGAAGTATGCGTGAGCCCCACTTCACGCACCACGAAGCGGGTGATCATTTTGAGTAACCGGCGCGGGTTTTTCACCCTCACCATGGTCCTCGCGGCATTCCACAAGGCTTCTTGATAGGCCTGACTGGTCATAATGTGGGCACCTTTTTTATAATAGCACTCAAAACTTGAGAAAGCAAACGACAAAATTAGTACTTTTTAGGCCTGAGAAATGGCGTATTTGACGGGAGTTTTCGGAGATTTAGGACTAGATAGTCTAATTTCCCTTGGCAGCGCTTTCTATCTTTTCCTTAACGTCATTTTCGAGGTATTCCAAGCTAAGCGGCTTGGTAATGTAATTATCTGCCCCTAGGCGCAAACATTCTTCTATCTTATCCCGTGTTTCAATCGCAGTCACCATAATGACTTTTGATTTAGGATTTTTGCTTTTAATCTCACGAAGTGTTTGAATGCCATCCATACCGGGCATTTTGATGTCCAGCAAGACCACCTGTGGTTTTTCTTTCTTCAACTGTTCAATCGCCTGTTCGCCTGAATTTGCGATTGCAACGGTATAATTTCTTTCCTCAAAGAAACTTTTTAAAAATTCACAAATTTCGGTTTCATCATCTACGATGAGTAGTTTCAACATTGAAGCTTCCTCCTTTTTCTCCCTAATAAACTGTCGGCAATTTTATCTGAAACATGAAGTCTAAAAAAAGAGCCTCATTAATGCGGTTCGCGCGTCTCCAACGACTCAAGTTTTGGATCCGTTTCCTGGTTTTGCCTGTTCTTTTGTTCTCTCCCCTCATCAATCGGCAACTGAACGACAACGGTTGTGCCCTCACCCGAATTGCTTTCCACACGGATACTCCCATTATAGCGATGGACGATTTGCTGAGTCACAAAAAGACCCAAACCAACACCTTCTTTACGTGTCGTGAAGAAAGGGTTAAACAACTGATTGACATCTTCCTGCGGAATACCAATACCCGTGTCGGAAACTCGAATTTCAAGCAAGCGGTCAATTGATTTATAGCGAACACTGATTTGGATAGCGCCTGACTTTTCAACCGCCTGAACGGCATTAAGAAACAAATTAAGAAAAATCTCACGGAAAGCGGCGGGATTACCATAATACTCCGGCAAATGGTGATCAATTTGCTTCACAATGCGAATGTCATCTAAAGCCGCTTGATACGAAACCAGCGCCACCGTGTCATTGACCATGGTTTCAAAATTAATTTTCTCCCGAATTGAGCCTTTTCCCTGCGAAAACATTAGTAGTTTTCGCGTAATATCTGCTGCTCGTTTGGTTTGTTTGACAATAGTCTTCAACACATCCTCCACCTGCTGGTCATAACCTTTTTTATCCTTTTTCAGCAATAACACCTGTGCTTTTCCTGAAATAATGGTAAGAGGGTTGTGAATTTCATGCGCCAAGCCTGTGGCCAGTTGTTCAATGGCCGTTAAGCGTGTTGATTGAATCAAATCGCTTTGCACCTGAGCCAATTCCTCGTTATTCTTTCTTAAATCTTCCACCAAAATAGCATTGTGAACTATCGGCGCTATTTCTTTTGCAAAATCATGGAAAAACCGGATATCCACATCACGAAATGCTTTGGCGGCATAACGCTGACCCAAATTTAATGACCCCAGCAGCAAATCTTCATGGATAATGGGAATAATACAAGACGCCTCCAGAATTTCAAAATCGGTCATAATTTGATTGGCTGCTTTCCATGGGAAAGACTGATTCACCTGATCACGCACCAAAGGTTTGGCATAGTTTCTCAGCGTGTCAATCGCCGGCCGGTCAACGGCAAATTTAATTTTTTCATATTCGGCAGGCTGAATCCCGTAAGCCGCCACTACTTCGTAAACATTTTCTTGCTGATTGAAGATCATGAAAGAAGCGGTTTTTAATTTAACCAAATCACCAAAAGTGTTCACAACCAGTTCTGCTAATTCATGCAGATCTAAAACGCCGGTCAAGTCGCGCGCTAATTTGGTTAATGTGAAAAGATTTTGTTCGGAATGGTGGAAGAAGAAACGCTTAAATAAAATAAAAATATAGTGATCCACCATTTTATAGCAAGAAACAGCTACCAAAATAGAAAAGGACATTAAAATGGCGGGCTCTCTAAGCCATTCGGAATGAAAGAAATAAAAAGTGAAGACATCAAAAACGGTATAGCTGAGGTAGGTAATTAAAAAAAGGACCGAGAAATCGATCACGCGCTTCATGAAGCGCTTGCGTTTTCTAAGCGGCGGTGTCATTCGTTCGCTTCGCACTATGATTCCTCATCTTGATGCATTTTATCACATGAATCGTGATTTTGACTATCGTTTGTATGCGCTACATTGCTTTAATGAGTGATTCAATGAGTTGAATCAACTTAGGGCCCGCTTCATTTGCGACTTGGATAATTTCTTGGATATCAACCGCTTTGAGATGGTCGGGATCGCAAATATCAGTAATCACGCTAATCCCCAGAATCCGAAACCCGGCGTGTACTCCCACAATCACTTCAGGCACCGTAGACATACCTACCACATCCGCCCATCGGCTAAAAGCTCTGTATTCAGCTTTGGTTTCCAAATTGGGGCCTGAGACCCCCATGTAAACTCCTTTTTGATAGCGAATATCCTTCGATTTGGCTATTTTTTCCGCCAAATCAATTAAGGCTTTTGAAAACGGTTCGGACATGTCGGGAAAACGAATCCCTAAGCGGTTGTCGTTTGGCCCTACCAAAGGATTGACTCCCATCATATTGATTTGGTCGGTGATCAGAACCAAATCCCCTTTTGCATAAGACAGATTCATACCGCCGGCCGCATTCGAAACAATCAGCGTTTCAGCACCTAATTTTCTTAAAACACGTACCGGAAAAGTAACTTGCTCGAGCGAATAGCCTTCGTAAAAATGAAAGCGTCCTTCCATGACTGCCACGGTCTTCTCCCCAATTTTACCGAAAGCAAGTTGTCCGGCGTGAGACTCGACCGTTGATTGCGGAAAATGCGGAATTGATTCATAAGGAACCGCTTCTTTGTCTTTCAAGCGTTTGGCCAAATCACCCAATCCGGTTCCTAAAATAATGGCAATCTCGGGCTTCTGGCTGGTGTGAGACTGGATGTAAGCGCAAGCTTCTTCAATGCGGGTATAAAGATCTTTTTGAGTTTCAATCATGGCAGAACCTCGATCACTTTTCGGCGGCTGGTTTGACCGCGCAGAATTCGGACTCGATTTTTGGATGTTTGATATTTTTGAGCAATGAGTTCGCAAATGCGTTGATTGGCTTTACCTTTTTCCGGCACTGTTTTGACATAAATCTTAAGTTCACCATCACCGCTGTCTAAAACAGCTTCCCGCGACGAACGTGTGAGAACGCGAACGTTCAATCTCATCAATAACCAGCTCCAAATTGGACAGCCAAAGTCGTCAACACACGGACCACAAAAGTTTCTAGGAATTGCAAAATCAAAAAGGCCACAATGGGTGAAAAATCAATCATCCCGACTTGGAGCGGGAGCCGTTGAAACGGCATCAAAATGGGATCCGTAATTCGATAAAGCGTCGTAATTAACTCGCTGTAAGAATCGCGGACGAACCAAGAAAGAACAATGCGAATCACAAGCAAAAAATAAATGATATTAAAGAGCATATGAAAAAGCACGGCTAAACTGGCAAATAACTGACCAACAATAAACATTGTCCCTCCTTCAATTCGGCGCTGTTTTGGTTACAACCGGCTAAGTTCTTTGGCGCGTTTGAGCGCATGAGTAAAAGCGGCTTGGAACAAAGCGCCCGCTTTTCTGCGCGTTAATACACGAAAGGCTGCTTCTGTTGTACCGCCTTTCGAAGTCACTTTCATTCGCCAACGCACGGGTGTCTCACTCGAAGCTGCCGCTAACTTTCCCGCTGCCAAAGCAGTTTGTTTTGCCAACAACTGGGCATCTTTGACGGACAAACCTTTTTGAACCGCAAATGCTGCCAACCATTCCATGAGTGCAAAAAAATAAGCAGGCCCGCTTCCGCTCACAGCTGTTACCACATCCAAGAATCTCTCCGAAAGTTCAAGCACTTGACCGCAGCCGGAAAAAATGATTCTGCCTTTTCTGGTGTCTTGGCGCCGGCCGCAAATGACTGTGATCGATTCTCCGACCGTCGCACCCAAATTGGGCATCGCCCGCACCAAACGCACATGGCTGCCTAGCAGATTGCGCAATTTTGCAAGCGGCGTTCCTGCCAAAATACTAATCAAGAGCCTTCGATCCAGCCATGGCCTGAGCTCATGAGCCAATCCGGGAAGTGTTTGAGGTTTAATAGCAAGAACCACAATATCAGTCTTGGTAATGAGGTCCCGGGCATCTTTTCTGAGGTGAATGCCGAAACGTTTCCTGAGTTGCCTGGACTTTGAACGGTCGGGTTCATAAATGCTGATTTGAGAACTCTTAACAATCCGTTTCTTAATCAGTCCTTCCAAGATACCGCTTCCCATGTGGCCGCAGCCAATAAAACCGATTCGCTCTTTCATCTTCTTCATACAACCCTTTCTCCAAATACGGCAGTCCCAATCCGTAAACAATTGGAACCTTCTTCAAGCGCCCATTCAAAATCTTGGCTCATTCCCATTGACAGGTAATTCCATTTTAATGCGGGAAAGCGGTTTTGCATACGAGTTTGTAAGCTTTTTAATGTTTTAAAAGAGGCGCGAATGGCTGCTTCCTCTTTGGTTAATGGTCCGATCGTCATCAAGCCTTTAAGTCGGATATGCGAATGATTTAAGACAGAATGAATTAAAGATTCAAGCGCTTCCGGAGGAACGCCGAACTTGGAAGCTTCGCCCGAGGTATTGACTTGAACCAAACAATCAATCGTGAGGTTCTTTTTCCCCGCTTGTTTTTCGATCTCATCTGCTAATTTCAACGAATCAAGCGAATGAATCATCGTGACATATTTGATGCAATCTTTCACTTTGTTTGTTTGAAGATGTCCGATCAAATGCCATTTCACATCCGGCGGCAGCAAGTCTTTCTTTGAGAGAAGTTCCTGCACGCGATTCTCCCCAAATGCGCGCATCCCGGCATCATAAGCTAAGCGGATGGTTTCGGCAGATACTTGTTTGGTAACCAATACCAACAACACCTCTTCCGCGTCACGTCCGAGACGCTTGCAAATTGTCGTAATGCGTGCCTTCAATTCAGCAATTTTTTCCGCTACCATTGCGATATTCTAACAAAACCGTCATGGCAAACAAACTGCTTCTTTCAAAACGGGTGTATCCCACTGTAGACGATAGTCAAAAGGGTAATCCAGAACGCTTTTTATCATCATGAAGCTCAGGGGGCTGGAGGCTGCCCGAGCACGGTGGCAAGAATGGGTTTCTCCTCCGGCACCGGCACTTCAGCCGTTCCAGCGACGGCCGAGTGCCTTGGCACTCGCCGGCTGAACTCCCCGCCATAGGCGGGGAGACCAAGCTTCAGCCGGCTCCGTGACATGCCTCCGCAGAAACCCATTCTTGCCGAGGGCGGCCGAAAGCCTCCGCCAAAGGACGGATCAGTCCTCTGGCTGAGAGCGAAGAAATCCTCGCTGTCCCAGAGTTTCATTAATGCAACTTATTAATTTTTAATGAAAAGCTCTGGGACTGCACTAAACAACCGACAGATAATTTATTGAGGTTTAGTGCTGGGGATTTCGAGTGTCGAGCGAACCGGACTGGATTGCCCAAAATAACCATCTGAAGTGGGATAGACCCATCAAAACCGTTAAATGAGTTTACGAAACAATAATTCGGAACAAAGCGTAAAAATCTCATCTACTTTATCTTTGGAAATTTGAGCAGCGTAAGGCAATTTTTCAAACCTGGCTTGATACGCAAAAAGTCCCGGTACGTCTTTCCCGAAATAAATGGTTTCGTGCGAACCGTCCGCAAAAGTTAACCGGATGAAAACCGGCTCTGAGGCGTCAAAACCAAACGCGGGGTCATGCCAATCACTGTTAAATTCAAATTCTCGGATATATAAATTGTTAAGTAAGTTCAAAAGTTTATCCACACTGCCGGCATCAATCTTTTTCTCAATCGGCACCGTCACTTGCCACAGATCGCCCACCTTTTTTAATTCCATTTGCAATTCAGCCCGCTGCACCGTCACACCAACCCCTTCCCGTAATGCATAAGGGAAGATTTGTTTGCGCAAAAGAGCGTATCGTGATTGGTTTTGAAAAGTATCGCGAAAAGAATCCGGAATCAGAAAAATATCCTGCTCATCTTCGAAGTGTGCATAAGATGTGTAATTCAGCGGGTTGTGATCACCGACCAAAAGACATTTCTCGACAGCTTGATGCCCTGTTTTGGTGCAAATGCGCAATGCCGGATCGTCAAACCCGTAATTATTTAAAAAATGGTCTTTAGAAATCTTGAACGGTTTGATTCTTTCTGTGGCGGTTAACAAATTTACCAGACCCGCGACCGTGCTGGAGACTGCCGGATGCTCAACCGGAAAAATCATCCACCAGCCACCGCTCTTTTTCTCAAAACGAAATTCTTCTTTTTGGTTAAACACTTGAAATGTCAAATGATCAAATACTTGGCCTTCGGTGTTGGTAATTAAAAACTGAGGTTGCTTAGATTGATTTGTTTCTTCTGGAGTTGGCTTAGCCATTTTTGGCTCATGAGGAACCGGCGTTTCTTGTTGATAATGCCGATAGAGAAAAAACAAGGTTAGAAAAACTAAAAATAAAATAATAATCCGGCGCCATTTTGTATTCATTGATACCGCCTGCGCCACATCGTCACAATGGTACCTGCCACAATGAAAGTCAACGGAATTACTATCAAGGCTGAGAACATGAAAATATGTTCTTCGGCAGGCGTGAGAAATAAAAGATATTGCGGGGCTTCTTTCGGTTTAATGTTGACCAAGGAACTATCCTCCAACAGCCAACTCACCAGTTGCATAAAAAAATAACGGTTGCCCGCTAAATTAATATTGGCATTCGAGAGAAAATCGCTATCCCCGATCACCACCATTTTTTGAGTCCCTTTTTTGCTTTCCACCATAGCAATCATCGAAACCGGGCCGGGTAAGTCAATCCCTTCATCGTAATTCACTTCTCCATTTTCCAAATCTGCTAAGTCCGTTTCTGCCCAGCTGCCCAAACTGGTTGTGGCCAGTTGTGTGACGACTAAATCCGGCGGTACTTCTCTGGCTGCGCGGATGGAACGCGCCACGGGCAGAAAAACTGCTGCTTGAAAATTCTTAAGCGCCGGATGATGGGTAAACTCTGTCAGCATGGCTACCAAATAATCCGCCCCCACTTCTTTGCTCAGATGATCAACAATCACGTCTTCTCCCAGATCAACACCAAAACCGGACAAATATTTTTTTAGATGAGTGCCTTCCCCCGGCTGAACCGGATCAACTGCCAAAATAATTTTGCCCCCATGATTAAAATATTGTGTCAGAACTGCCAATTCTTCATCCGTTAAATCCACATGCGGGCCGCTCATCATCACCAGGTCTGCCCCGGCTGGAATCCCATTTTGTAGCAAATTTATTTCGTGGACTTGATAACGTTCACCTTCCAAACGTGTTAACAAACCTCTATAACCCGTTCCATCTTCCCTTTTCAGATTCGGCTCCGTATGCCCAGTGACATAATAAATATGCTTGGCATTGCTGCTCAAAATCTTAGCCAAAGCGTTTGTCACTGCTTGCTCGGTTGCCAATTCCGTACGAGCTTCACGTCCTCTGGCCATGATAACAATGATGCCGTAATTATCGATCATCAACCGTCTCGAAACGCTGGGCTCACGGTCCGGGTCATGGAAAAAAAGTTTTACATTAGCATCTAGATAGCGGTATTCCTCTAAAAGATCTTCCACATGATGACGAAACGGATGGTCATGCGGATAAAAGGCATGAATTTCGATTGGATCTTTTCCAAATTCCGACAAAATTTGTTTCGTTTCCCTGGATAAAGAATTAACTTCTTCTTTTGTCAAATCAATACGCCATTCATAATGAGACGCAATCAAATAGACCAGCGCGGCAATGGCAAAAGCAAGCAGTAAAAGCAAGACCGCGTGCAGATTAGACAGGATAGAACGAATCTTCATTTATTTCTTCCAGGTTCTTGATTCCAGAGAAACGATCGTCATAAAAAAGAAAAAGCAAGTCGTCACCACAAAAAATGCGATATGCTTTGTATCTAAAACACCGCGTGTTAGATCACGCATGTTTTCTACTACCCACAGTTCCTTGATCCAACGCGATAGACCGGGGTGAATCCAATCACTGATCCATCCGATCACCCAAAAAACCATTAAAATGAGAAAGGTTGCTACGGCACTCACCACTTGGCTATCCGTCAAAGACGACATGAGCATGCCTAAACTAATCATCATAAAACCAAATAAAAATACACCCACGTAGGCCACCAAAAAGACGGCAACATCGACACCGCCTTTCACATGAAAGAAAACGGTAAACAAAATACCCGGGGGCAACAACATCAAGCATAAGATGATGGCTAAATTTAAAAACTTTGCCGCTACAATCTGAAAATCGGACACAGGATAAGTCAGCAACAACTCAAAAGTTCCTAATTTTCTCTCTTCTGAAAAAGATTTCATGGTAATCAGCGGAATCATCAGAAGCAGAATCAATGAGAGATTCATAAAGAAAGGCGTGATGACGGCTTGTGTAAAATTCATGGGTAGACTGACCATGTCACTGGAATGGTCGAGAAATTGATTCGATACGGCATGAAAATCAACCAAATTAGCAAAAAAGAAAAACCCTGAGATAAGCGCAAAAAATCCTAAAATTAAATAAATAGAGAAAACATGAAAGGTAGAATTGATTTCTTTCCTCAAAATAGCGATGAGGGCGTTCATACGTCCGCCTTCATGTCTGCTTCTTCCTGAACCACAATTCTCAGAAAAATATCTTCAAGCGTCATAGACACTTGCTGCATGCCCAACAACTCAAGACCAGACGCCACCACAGAGCGGGAAACAAGAGGTCTCACATCCTGATTTTTCTTGTAAATGATCCGATAATCATATTCTTGACCTTTGCTGGATTCGATTCGGATAGCCAAAATGCCGGGCACTTGCCGTACACTTTGCTCAAAACCCTCAGCCGTTCCCCTCACTTGGACCGCCAGTTCGCTGGAATGCCTAAGCTGCTGCTCAAGTTCACCAGGCGTTCCGCTCGCAATGACACTTCCCTCATGAATAATAAGAACACGAGAACAGATCATGCTAACTTCCGGCAAAATATGCGTTGAGAGAATAACGGTGCGGTTGGCAGATAAAGTCTTAATCAATTGTCTGATTTCAATGATCTGTTTAGGGTCTAAACCGCTGGTAGGTTCGTCTAAAATTAAAAGAGACGGATTCCCGATCAAAGCCTGGGCCAGTCCGATGCGTTGCCTGTAACCTTTCGATAATTTTCCGATAATCCGTTCACGCACACTGCCTAACCCGCACTGTTCAATCACGTCCCCAAGACATTTTTTTCTTTCTCTTCTTGATACACCTTTCAAAGTAGCAACATAATTTAAGAAGTCGATCGTGACCAAGTCTCGGTAAAGCGGTACATTTTCGGGGAGGTAACCAATTCGTCGGCGGATGGTAACGGGAGATTCGTGCAGATCTTTTTCATCTACCAAAACGTGGCCGGCGCTGGGCGGAAAAAAACCGGCCAGCATGCGCATGGTAGTCGTTTTGCCGGCGCCGTTAGGGCCTAACAACCCCAAAATTTCTCCGGGCTTGACATCGAAAGATATATCTTGAACGGCACGGATTTTGGAAAATGACTTGCTGAGATGCTTAACTTGTATCATCGTTCAGAGGAAGATTGAACCCGCGCAAACTTTCGTTTCCCGCATTGGACAATCACCGGTTGTTTCAGCGAAATAAAGGCATTGGCTGCTTCAATCTTTTTTTGGTCTACTTTGACGCCGCCCTGTTCGACCAAACGACGTGCCTCACCTTTGCTGGAAGCCAGCCCTGCTTCCACCAGAAGCGATGTGATGGCTATTTCACCATTTTCCAATTTTGACTTTGGGATGGCTCGGTTGGGTATTTCATCCGGCAGCTCTTTCTTTTTAAAAACACGGTCAAATTGCTCCGAACTCTTTTGAGCAGCCACATCATCGTAATAAGAACTCACAATTGTTTTGGCAAGTCTTGCTTTCACATCGCGGGGATTAACGGCGGCATTTTTTAAATCCTGTTCAATCTGCGCCAATTCTCCCTCTTTCACTGAAGTCAGATAACGAAGATAACGAACAATCAACTGGTCGGAAATCGACATCACTTTTCCGAACATCTGATCAGGCGCATCCTGCAAGGCAATGTGATTGCCGAGCGATTTTGACATTTTTTGTTTGCCATCCAGACCTTCGATAATCGGCATGGTCATTACAACTTGAGGCTCTTGACCATAATCACGCTGAAGTTCGCGGCCCACCAAAAGATTGAACTTTTGATCCGTTCCGCCCAGTTCAACATCAGACTGAAGAGCCACAGAATCATACCCCTGCAATAAAGGATAAAGAAACTCTAAAATGGTGATGGGTTGTTTTTGTTCATACCGTTTTTTAAAATCATCCCGTTCTAAAATACGTGCGACGGTATATTTGCCCGTCAGTTCAAGAAATTGGCTGGGTTTTAATTGGTTTAGCCAGGTCGAATTATAAACCACCTCAACATTCTTTGCTTTGTCGAGAATTCTAAATACTTGCTTCTGATAGGTTTCTGAATTTTTCTTTACCTCTGCTTCGCTTAACACCTTACGCGTCTCTGAACGGAAAGAAGGATCGCCGATCCGAGCTGTAAAATCGCCGATTAGGAAAATGATGGTATGGCCTAACTCTTGGAGTGCTTTTAATTTACGCAAGGGTACCGTATGCCCCAGATGCAGGTCTGGAGCGGAAGGATCAGCGCCGTATTTAATCCGAAGCGGCTTTCCCTTTTTTAATTTACGAAGCAAATCTTCTTCGGCAATTAAATCGATGGTGTCTCTTTTGAAAATCTCAAGCTGGTCTTTAGGATTCATGATTTAATGAAGCATTCTAACAAGGGCCGGTAAACACGTCAATCAAGGGAAAAAGCTTTCAACTCCTTAAATCAATCAATGTTTTCGCACGTTTGATCCGCTGTAGTAAGGTTAAAAAAACGAGTCCGTTCGCAATCATCAGCGTCCAATAGAAAAGATTGTGTCCGGCAATTTGCACCTGGAAAATATGCGCCAATAAGAGCCCTAAAATAAATAAAACACATCTTTCAGTTCTTTCCATCAAATCGGGCCATTCAGTATTCGAAACCGACACTTCCATCGCAGCCCGTGCTTTGGCATAACTCACCATGAGCGATCCTAATAAAAAAAATCCAAGCAGCACCCATTCGCCGGTGACCACACCGACTGCCAGAATCACGAAACCTTCCAAAAGACGGTCGCAAATGGCATCCAAATAAGCTCCAAACCGGGTTTCTTTTCCGCCTGCGCGTGCCACGGCACCATCTAACATATCAAACAAACCAAAAATCGTGATCAGAATTACAAAACGAACGACATTTTGCGAACGCGCAAAATCCACACAGGCTAAAATACCAAATATCAATCCGGATAGCGTGATTAGATTAGGACTAACACCCAGGCGAACGAAACAGCGCGCAACAGGCGCTGTCAATCGATTGAAAAATTCTTTAAATTGTGTCGTGACCATGGTGTTGATTTAATTGGGTTGTGAAATAAAAAAATAAAACAAGGGCTGTGAAACTGCCGACTCCAAGAAACTTTGCATACGAAAAACCTTGTAAGAGATAAAACGCCGCACTGCTTAAAAAAATAAACTGCGCTTTCCTTTTTTGAGACCCTGAGATAACCTGAGTGACAAGTACAGCCCAAGGCAAGAGTAAGAATACGAAAAAATGGCTCCTGGTTTTCGGGGCTAATAATATCATTGAAATAAGCGTCAAACAACTGACCATTAATCGCCTGTTTTTCGTTTGATCACGTGTGCGCATGATGCAAAAAACGTAATAAAAGAACATCAGGAGAACAACCGCTTGTGAAAGGTAACTGGCCTGCCGCTCGCTCAACCGGATCGGTGGACGATAATGAAATTCTTTTCCATGTTTACCGCCCGTTCTTTCTCTAAATTCCCAATCAATCACCCATCGAAAGAAAGCGGCTTGCAGATTTTGATGACTGGGGTTGAGCTGGGTCGAATAAAACGGTAACGTTAGCGGCGTTGCTTGATCTTTCAATGTTTCTTCATACCATTGATGATGATACCGCCATGCCTGAGAGGGTCCGACTAATAAACAAGGGAAAGCAATAAAGCAAAATAAAAATCCCCCCAGGCCTCCTGCGAGCGCTCGCCATTTTCGCTTGACAGCAAAATAAACAAAAAAAATAATAGGAATTAATTTAATCGCTGCCGCCGCGAAAATCCAGAAACCTGCCCTGCCCCATCGGTTTTGTTCCATGGCGTTCAAACCCAACAATACGAGAAAAAACACTAAAATATTAACCTGCGCCATCGCAATGTTGTCAAAAAGAATGAAAACCGTCAAGGCACCAAATAATAAATACCAGCCCAAATTGTGTTTTGATGGATAGCGCTGACCCGGCAAATGAACCAAATGTTTGATGAGAAATAAACACCAGCCAAACCAAAACAAATTGAGGAGATTCCAAAGGCCGGCACTGATGCCAATGGGTAAAAGTGTGAAAGGTGCAATGAAACAAGCAAAAAAAGGCGGATAAACAAAAGGGCTTTTTGATTGATTAACCGCGCGGCGGTCAATCGTGTAAATCGGTTTTGAATCTAATGCTGCCCGGCCGGCATAGTAATAAACATCAAAATCGCTTGATCCGCTGAGCGCCCGGTGATGCGAGATGCCAACGGTGGCCCCCATTAACGCCAGCATCAAAATAACTAAAATAACTTGCCAGCTGCGATGTTTCAAAAAAAATAAATTCATGCCAGAAGAAATTGGACGCGGAAGAAAGAAAATAGGGAGAAAAGAAGAAGTGCTCCTACAACCAACCAAGCAAGCCTAAAAGTCGCTTTCTGCCAATCATGTTCATTCAAAGCTGAACTAACGATTTTAACAATACTTAAAAAAACAGTCAACGCTAGAACAATCGTGAAAATAAAAGTACCCATGTGCTCCCTTTGATTAGCACTTGCTTTATTGTGTATTCAACCATTCTTTCCAATCTAGTGTCAACATTAAGGGTTCTAGTATTCTAAGGCCGATTAATGCCCATAAAGACACAACAATGAGCACACCCCAAGCAATGTAGAAAATGGGGCGTCGCTTACCAGTATTCCCCATGACGGAACCTTGGGCGATAATCACCGTTGCTGCCCACACCATGAGACATACAATTGATAACCCTGTGAAGAAATCCATAACACCCTTTCCGTTTAAGATTGCATGATTTCGATACGGTCTTACCTTCATTTTCGGGCTTATTTGACCTTAACTTAAAGAATGAAAAGAGCTTATACCTGTAAATATTTTATGCTAGAATACCCCAGATGAAACCGTCTATTCAATCTGAAACCATCGATATTCGTGAAACGGGCGGGCCTAAACAAGGTGAACCCCAAAAAAGCAATAGGCGTCTCTTTTGCCTGTTCCAAGCCTTTAGCGGCTGTTTGGACAGCACGGCTTTGATTGCATCAATCAAAACCTTGGGTCTTGATTCTGTTTTATATGAAGAAGTAAACGATCCGCACGGAATTGGTTTATTAGTCATGCATGAAAATCCCGCTGTCTTTGTTGATCGACTCAGACCTCTTTTAAACAAACCGCCTTTTGCTGATTGCAAGTTAAAACCGGCATTGACCATGCTTGGGCGGACTTATGCGTTGGGCCGTGAACAAAATTTGGAAGATTGGCTCATTGAAAAGCCAAAACGAACAACGCTCAACCCTGAGTGGCCTTGGGCGATTTGGTATCCTTTGAGGCGCAAACCTGAGTTTGAATTATTACCCCGTGAAGAACAAAGTAAAATTCTCTACGAGCATGCCAAAATCGGCATTGCATTTGGTGAAGCTGATTTTGCGCACGACGTGAGACTGGCCTGTCATGGACTTGATCAAAATGATAACGATTTTGTGATCGGATTAATCGGAAAGGAATTATACCCGCTTTCGCGCGTCGTGCAGGAGATGCGTAAAACACAGCAAACCGCTAAATACTTGCAGTCACTCGGACCTTTTTTTATCGGTCGAGTGAAGTGGCAAAGCCCTTCTTCGACTCAGTCAGCTTGATCAAGCAGCGTTTCATTTTGACCGTCAATGCTTTGAAATATGTCATTCTTCCCTGCTTTAAACTCTGAAACCGTAAAAATCAGGATTCGGCTAAAAGCTTTAAAACACTCATCTGTAATTTCAAGATCGTCTGAAGCACGAGGCAGCACAAACCAGGCATCAGAGCGCTCCATGCCTTCTAACATGTGGTAGACACCCCCTTCACACGCCTCATGGACTCAAGATTGGTTTTCTGAGCCGCGAGCTGCCAAAAACTCATTTCCTGTTTATAGAGGTCTAGATAAATAACGCGTTCGACAAAACCTTGCATGGGTGACGCTAAGATCACTTGTTGATCAACCCATAAGGCGCAGGCTGGAATGGGGTCAGATAATCGCGGAAGGGAACAAACTAATTTCTGTGAAAGCGGTACTGACAGGTCAAAGTTAAATTTTTCAAAGTAATCTGATATCGCGTGTTGGATTGTTAATAAATCGTGTTTTTCGCTCATACATATGAACCTCTCCTTCTTTTTCTAGTGCGCTTTGACACTTGAAATCGGCAGTGCTAAGTTTCAATTTCAAGTGAGCACTCCTGCCGCCTTCCCATCAAATCAATTGTCAGGCGGTACTAGAATTATCACAACGGATCCAGGCAGCCGCAACAGCAAATGGCTATCTTTTGCGCGAAACCTATTGTGAATAGATAAAACCCTATTCACAATTGATAATAGTTTTAAAAAGATTAAAAAAAATACCACCTAAAATAAGGTGAAAATTTGAAAAAGCATTTCCGCGCGATATTTCAATCTTTGAGGGGAAAAATCGGTATGTTACAATCCTACCCATGTCAAATCAGATTCATGACCGTGCCATCATCGGTAAACAAGTTGAACTGGGTAACGACAACGTCATTGGTCCTTATGTGGTGATTGAAGACGGCGTCAAAATCGGCTCCAACAATGAAATCATGGCCAACGCTTATATTTGTCGGGGTACCACCTTAGGAGATCATAATCAGATTCACATGGGCGCCTGTATCGGCCATGCGCCTCAGGATATTGCTTACAAAGGGCAGCCTAGCTTTACCGTCATTGGCAGTTATAATATCATCCGTGAATTCGTCACCCTCCACCGCGGTACCCAGGAAGGGTCGCAAACCGTTTTAGGTAGCCATAATTTTCTCATGGCTAACGTGCATGTGGCACACAACTGTCATATTGGCGATCACGTGACACTTGTCAATTTAGCATCGCTAACAGGTCATTGCATCGTGGAAAATCAAGCGTTTATTTCAGGCATGACCGGCTTTCATCAATTCACGCGCATTGGTCAGTTGGCAATGGTCAGCGCACTCTCAGCCATTAATAAAGATATTCCTCCGTTTATGATTTGCGGAGGCCGGCCGGGTGTCATTCAAGGCATTAATGTGGTTGGCTTAAGGCGTGCCGGGATTTCGCAACCGGTCAGAACCGAGATTAAGGAAGCTTATCGTCTGCTCTACCGTGCCGGACTCAATGTCAAACAAGCACTTGAGAAGATCGAGGCAGAATATGCTTCGGCAGAGATTAAACATTTGGTCGATTTTATTAAGGCATCGAAGCGCGGGATTTGCGCCGGACAAGGCGAAATGGCAGAGACGCTGCTCTCAAAGAAAACTTCTAAACTGGCAGGAATTTCAGAAACACCCGCCGAAGAGTTTTAAACTTTCCGGACAATCAAAATCGAATTCTTACCGCCGAATCCAAAAGAATTTTTCATGGCTGTTTTAATTTTGACGGATCTTGCCTCATTCGGTACGTAGTCCAAATCACATTCGGGATCCGGCGTTTCGTAATTAATGGTGGGCGGAAGTAAATCGTTCTCCATGGCCAACAAAGTGGCTACCAACTCAACGCTCCCCGCAGCGCCGATAAGATGTCCGATCATCGATTTGGTAGCGCTAACGGGAATTTGATGAGCACGCTCACCAAAAACCTGTTTGATAATTGAAGTTTCCGTTTTGTCATTCAGCACAGTGGATGTTCCGTGCGCATTAATGTAATCAATCTCGCTGGAATTCACTTTTGCTTCCGCAAGCGCCATTTTCATGGCTCTCACGGCTTCTTTGCCGGAAGGTTCTGGACTTGTCATGTGATAAGCATCGCAAGTCATGCCGCATCCTAAGACCTCCGCATAAATGCGGGCTCCCCGTTGTCTGGCATGCTCATACTCTTCTAAAATGAAAATGCCTGCACCTTCCCCTAACACAAAACCGTCACGGTCAAGACTAAAGGGCCGGCTTGCTTTTGCGGGCGCGTCGTTTCGCTGCGACAAAGCACGGGCAACACAAAAGGCAGCCAAAATACCAGGGTAAATAGAGGCTTCTGCACCGCCCATCACCATGAAATCGACCACATTGCTACGAATAGCTTCACAGGCATAGCTTGCTGCATCTGAAGCCGATGAACACGCGGTTGAAATGGAAAAACTGGGGCCGGTAACGCCAAGTTCGATGGAAACTTGGCTGGCACAAGCATCGGGAAATGAGGCCAACGCCGTATAAGGACTAATCCGCATGGGGCCTTTATCACGAAGTGTGACATGCTGATTGAGAATATAACCATGCCCTGCCATGGCCGTCCCAATAATCACACCGGCGCGATCTTTACCATTGGAAGACAGATCAAACCCGGCATCTTTAACAGCCATTTTGGCGCACGCCACGGCTAACTGAGACGTACGGTCCATACGCTTGGTATTTTTCTTATCGATAAACTGACTGGGATCAAAATCTTTGATTTCGCCGGCAAAGTGAACAGGGAAATTGGAAGTGTCAAAACTGGAGATATGAGAGACACCGGATCGGCCGTTTGAAATTGCCTGCCAAAAAGCATCTTTACCGACACCGTTGGAAGCAATGACGCCTAAACCGGTAATGACAACGCGCCTGCGCTCACTCATGACTTGCCCTTGTTGTAAACTGACTTAGCAAGCTGACGCTGCTCACGCGCTGACTCAAGAATGAACTAAATGTAACAATAATGGTCAATCTTACGACTGATTTCTGAGGGAAAGCGCGATTCTGCGCGCATCATGATCAACGCTCAGCACAGCTACATCAATTGTGCTGCCGACGCTGAATGATTTTTCAAGAGTGCCAGCCAAGTTTTGTGGAATTTCCGAAATATGGATAAGACCTTCGAGGCCGTTATCCAATTCGACAAATAAACCAAAATTGACAATTTTAATGATTTTTCCCTGCGTTTGCGTTCCCGTTACAAGACTATTGGAAAGCTCCGTCCAAGGATCGTCGGAAAGCTGTTTGTGTCCCAAAGCAATTTTATGACTCTCTTTGTCAATGCCTAACAAAACTGCTTTAATCGCATCGCCTTTTTTCACCATTTCGTTAGGTGAGGCATACTTACGAGTCCATGATAGATCAGAAGCGTGAATCAACCCATCAATGCCGGGCTCCAATTCCACAAAAATACCATAGTCGGTAATGTTGCGGACTTTCCCTTCAACCACATCACCCACTTTAAAACGTGTTTCGATGGAGTCCCACGGGTTGTCTTCTAATTGTTTAAGGCCGAGCGAAAGTTTGCGTGATTCTTTATCAACGCTCAAAATCATCACTTCAACACGATCACCCGTTTTCACCACTTCAGAAGGATGATTGATCCGTTTGGTCCATGAAAACTCACTAATATGAATCAAACCTTCAATCCCTTTTTCAAGTTCAACAAAAGCACCGTAAGGAAGCACGTTGGTCACCACCCCTTGAACGCGGTTACCAATCGAATATTTTTCTTCTGCCTTTTCCCATGGGCTTGCTGTAATTTGTTTGAGACCAAGCGAAACTTTGCCGTTATCGCGGTCGATGCCGATGACCACCACTTGGATTTCATCACCCAAGCTAAGAATTTCGGAAGGATGTGAAACGCGGCCCCAACTAATATCGGTAATATGAAGCAACCCATCCACACCGCCTAGATCAATGAAGGCGCCAAAATCGGTAATATTCTTCACGCGGCCTTTGACAACTTGATTTTCGGTAAGATTGCCCAAAAATTTCGATTTCACTTCTTCGCGTTCTTTTTCTAGGAAATCCTTGCGCGAAACCACCACATTTTTACGCTTATGATTGATCTTCACAATCATAAACTTAAATGTTTGACCCAAAAAGGCATCCAAATTCTTGACGGGCTTCACATCAACCAAAGAAGCCGGTAAGAAAGCTTCCGTGCCGATATCTACCATGAAACCGCCGCGTACTTTTTTGAAAATGCGGCCTTCCACCAAACTACCTTCGTTGGAATTATTAAGCAATTCATCCCAAATTTTCTGGTGATCTGCCTTGCGTTTCGACAACACCACCATGCCGTTTTCACCTTCAAGCGATTCCAACATCACATCAATTTCATCTCCCACATGCAGAGAGGCAGGATCGGAAAACTCTTCGAGGTTTAAAATACCTTCGGATTTAAAATTAATATCGATGAGAGCTTCGTTGCGACGGATCGCTAGAATTTTCCCTTTGACGATCTCGCCTTCTATAAAGGTTTTGATTGAGTCCTCGTAAAGATCGGCAAATGAAGATGTGGCTTGGTTTTCGTTACTTTCGTGCGTTATCATTGATTGTAAATCCCCTTTCAGGACAATATAGATTGTAAAACAGAGAGCAGTATTATAGCAAAGGCGGTATAGATTGGAAAGCGGTTATTTCACCTTATTTTAAGGCGATTTTTTGCCTCTTTTTAACCGCTTTTTTAAGGAAAGCCGAAAGCCTTCCGGTGTTTCCCCGGCGGAGATAGTCCTCCAACGCTTGAACACGCTTTCGAAACCGGCTGAGTAAACGTACCAAATTGTTCCGATTCGTCATGAGAATGGGCAGCCAAAGCGCAGAGTCCCCCTGTGCTACCCGTGTGGTGTCTCTAAAACCCGTACTGGCATATTTCAAAGAAGTGCTTGAGGCAATTTCCGCTAAAAGTGACGCGATGACATGGGGTAGATGACTAATTTCGCTGACGATTTTATCGTGTTGTTCTGGCGTGAGAATAATAACTCGGCCGCAAATTCGTTTCCATAAAGCGATCACTTGTCTAAAAGCCTTCGAGTTCATCTTTGGGTGCTTGGTAACAAAAACAAAGCTGTGGTCATAAAGATGGCTGTCCGCATGAGAAATGCCTGTCAAATGAGAACCGGCCATCGGATGAGAGCCAATAAAGTGAATGTGTTTAAAAGCGCCTCTTTTTTGCACCGATCGAAGAATTTGGGATTTGGTGCTGCCAACATCTGTCACCGGCGTTCCGGGTTTCGCATATTGATCTATTTTCTTAAGAAGCGGGATAATTGTATCAACGGGTGTGCAAACAAAAACCATATCGGCTTTTTTCAAAGCAGGCTGAAAAGACGTGAATCCTGAGGTGATGCACTTTTTATGTCTGGCGAGACGAATTTTTATCTTGGAACGGCTCACGCCGATGATGCGGGCTTTCGGAAATTTCTCACGAAGCGCACCGCCTAGCGAACCGCCTAGCAAACCCAACCCAACGATCACAAAAGTTTGTGACCGCATAAACTTTAGATCTCACGCCCGACTGCTTGGGCGATTGGCTTCAGTTCTTTCATCAGTTGGTCAAATCGTTCAGGTAGTAATGATTGATCACCGTCAGATTTGGCTTCTTCAGGATTATCATGCACTTCCATCATCAGCCCATCTGCGCCGGCAGCAACAGCTGCCTTAGCAATCGAACCGACATAAGCCCATTTCCCTGTCCCGTGCGAAGGATCAATGAGGACCGGTAAATGCGTTTCATTCTTAACAACCGGAACGGCATTAATATCGATGGTATTTCGTGTCGCTGTTTCAAATGTCCGAATACCACGTTCGCAAAGCATCACTTTAAAATTTCCTTTTGAAAGTAAGTATTCTGCGGATAATAGCAATTCTTTAATCGTCGAACTGAGACCTCGTTTGAGAAGCGTTGGCTTCTTGGTAGCACCCACTTCTTTTAGCAAATCAAAGTTCTGCATGTTGCGCGCACCAATTTGCAACATATCCGTATACCGCGATACCAATTCAACTTGCCTAGGATCCATGACTTCCGTGACAACGAGAAGCCCCGTTTGATCGGCTGCTTCACGCAGATACTTTAGTCCTTCTTCTCCTAATCCTTGAAAACTGTAAGGCGACGTTCTGGGTTTGAAAGCACCGCCGCGAAGAAAAGTGGCCCCCGCCGCTTTGACGCGCTTGGCAATCCTCACCAACATATCCAGGTTTTCAACCGAACAAGGCCCTGCCATCACGACAATTTTCTTTCCCCCTACTTTAACACCATTTCCCATATCAAAAATGGTGGGTTCTGGTTTAAATTCACGGCTCGCGAGTTTAAAAGGTCTTTGGATTTGAACAACAGAATCGACGCCGGGAAAAGTGGAGAGCGGCTTCACGCGAAGCTTGTCTTCTTCCCCAATCACACCAATAATGGTTCGTTCTACACCTTTGGAGACTTGAGGCGTTAATCCTAACTCTTTGACTTTATCACAAATGTGATTAATTTGTTCGGGTGTTGCATTTGTTTTTAAAACAATGATCATAAATCAAACTCTCCTTTACCAAAATGGATCACAACTCCAAAAAACAAGGCGCGTATTATAGCACCTCTTGCAAGGCCTTGATGAACATTTTATTTTCGACGGGCGTCCCGATGGTAACCCTAAGATAAGTACGCAAACCATAAGCGGCCATACTCCGCACAATGATCCCCTTTTTTAGGAGATCTTGAAAAACCCGATTGGCGTCTTTTTTAACATCCATGAGGATGAAATTGGCCTGACTGGGTGTGCCTGAGATCCCCATTTGAGTGAGCGCTTTTTTAAGAAACGTGCGTCCTTGGATAATCGTTTGCTTGGTTTTCATTAAGAAAGTCCGATCGCCTAAAGCAGCCGTCGCTGCCACTTGCGCTAATTGATTCACATTAAACGGCTGCCTGACTTTATTCAAATAATCGATCAAACCGGGCGTGCCGATCCCGTAACCAATGCGTAAAGCAGCCAGACCGTAAGATTTTGAAAAAGTCCGGAGAATCATGACGTTTTCTCGCCCTTTTTTAATGACCGATAATATATCCGGAAAATCTTTCGCATCTACAAAATCAAAGTAAGCTTCATCAAAACAAACCAAGGTATGAGGCGGCACCTGTTTTAGAAATGCATCAACTTCTTTCTGCGTGACATAGGTGCCGGTCGGATTATTCGGATTCGCAATAAAAACCAACTTGGTTTTTTCGTCAATCAACTCAAGAAGCGCCGGAAGGCTGTAACGAAAATCTATCATGCGCGCCATCCGAAGTTCTGATCCGCACACTTTGGTAATTAAAGGATATACTAGAAACGAAAGTTCGGAAGTCACCACATGATCGCCCGAACTCAAGAAACCGCGCGCCAAAAGTTCAATAATTTCGTTTGAACCGTTGCCAATCACGAGCTGTTCTGCCGTCACCCCCAGCGATTGAGCCAGTTTTTCTTTGAGGTAAAAACAGCTGCCGTCCGGATAGAGCTGCATGCGGTCAATGGCACGACGAACCGCTTGCTGCGCTTTTTTGGAAGATCCCAAAGGATTCTCATTGGAAGCCAGTTTGATGACGCGCGCTAAACCCAGTTCGCGCTCCACTTCTTCGATCGGTTTACCCGGTTCATAGGGATGAATGCCGTTAATGTGTTTTTTGAATGGTAGATTCATGACGTGAAATACTTAAACAATGGACGGGTAGGACCCAAGTACTTTCAAGTATCGGACTTGCGCTTCGATTTCGTCCAGCGTTTTTTTCACTTTCTGGTCTTTGATATGCCCTTCAAGATCGATGAAGAAGAAATAATCCCAGGCTTTTTTCTTGGAAGGCCGTGATTCGATTTTGGTCATGTTCAATTTGTTTTTCCTGATGGGATCTAAAATCTCGTACAGAGCCCCTACTTTGTCTTTAATGGAAACCAAAATAGATGTTTTATCTTGACCGGAAGGCGGCGGAATCTGCCGGCCAATCACGATGAAGCGCGTGACATTATGCGACAAATCTTCGATGCCTTCGGCCAACACATTTAAATTATAGATCGTGGCAGCCAGTTTAGAGGCAATCGCTGCCGAACCGCTTTCTTGAGCGGCCTTTTGGGCGGCGGCTGTCGTGCTCGCGGTTTCAATTAATTCCGCTTTCGGTAAATGGGTTTCAAGCCAAATACGGCATTGGCCGAATACTTGCGGATTCGAATAAATGCGCTTAATTTCCTTCATGCCGACATTGGCCATTAAGTGATGTGAAATTTCAAATCGAATTTCAGAATTAATCTTGAGTTCCGAATCAATCAGCATATCAAGTGAATGACTGACAGCACCTTCAATTGAGTTCTCAACCGGTACCACGCCATAATCCGCCCGTTTACGGTCTACTTCCTGAAAAACATCCGTGATGTTGCCGCACGGCACATAACTGACGCTGGAACCAAACTTGGAAACCGATGCCAAATGCGTAAAAGTAGCTTCCGGCCCTAAATAAGCGACCGACAGCGGCTTTTCAAGGGAAAGGCCGGCTGACATGACTTCCCGATAAATGGCTTTGATCGAATCAGTCGGCATCGGGCCTTTAGCTAACTCGTCTATTTTTCGGTAAACTTCACTTTCACGGGAAGGCGAGTAAACCTCATCCCCTTTTGCCTTCTTGAGCTTACCCGTTTCAATGGCTAATTGAACACGCTCGTTCAAGAGACTGATAATTTTCTTATCAATGTCATCAATTTTCTTGCGAATATCATTCAGATTCATGATTGTTTTTCTTCCTCTGTATCAATCTGTTCTTCTGAGTCAGTAGTTGACTCAACAGATTCACTTTCACTCGCCTCAGATGCGGGAAGCATTTCTCCCTCGGCTGACGATGACTCGTCCTGCGAAACCGGAATGGTTTGATCTTGCCTCAGAAGGTCGTCTTTTTTAATTGAATTTTCAATCAACGTCTTGATTTCAGAAATATCCGGTAAATCCTGAATGGATTTTAAACCAAAATGTTCCAAAAACTTTTCGGTGGTGCCATACAAAAAGGGGCGCCCCGGCACCTCTTTACGGCCCACAATTTTGACCAGCTGCCGTTCCATAAGTGTTGAAATAACGCCTGACACATCAACCCCTCGCAAATCTTCAATTTCAGCGCGTGTCATTGGCTGCTTATAGGCTAAAATTGCCAAGGTCTCCAGCGCGGATTGAGAAGCTTGGCGCGCTTTCTTTTGAAGCTCTAACTTGAGAATCCACGGCGCATATTTGGGTTCGGTTGAAATTTCAAATCCTTTGGCAATCTCAATGATACGGAAACTTCTTTCGGTGGCGACATATTCCGCTTGAAGCTCACGGATCAGTCCTTCAATCTGAGAAGCGCTATAACCTTTCAAGACACGCTTAAATTCCACAATTGCAAGCGGTTTGGATGAGGAAAACAGAATGGCCTCGATGACCCGCTTGGCCTCATCGCTGGTCTCAGGCTCCCTCATCTCCATAGGCTCTTTACTTCTGTCTGCGTCGGATTCGGCAGGTAACTGCTCGGCCAGTTTTTCTTCAATCTCTTGCCTCAGCTGTTTCATGGCTAATTCTTTTGCCTTTTCTTTTTCTTTATTGGCCGGACTCATGATGATGTCACCCTTTCAATATTGATTTCTCCAAAACTTTCGCTCTGTTTGACCCGTGCAAATTTGCTCCTCACAATTTCCAGCAAAGCCAGAAACGTCGCAATGACTTCATTACGCGTAAACTTTTCGCCAAACAGCTGCCGAAAAGAAACAACGGCCTCGGTGTTTAAACGCTGTTTAATGTAGTCAATTTTTTCTTCGATCGAAATAATTTCTTCATACACTTCATGAAACTTGATTTTCGGAACCTGACTCAAAACCGAGTGAAAAGCCTGCAATAAATCGTAAAGGTCGGCACTAAAGGTATCAATACCCGCGTCTTCCGGCGACAAATTCTTTAAGTAATAGTCTGATAACTGACGCGTAAAAATCCTGCTTCGCTCGGATTCCATACTTTCTAAACTCTTGGCCGCTTCTTTAAAAGCCTGATACTCCAAGAGTTTCCGCACCAACTCTTCTCTTGGATCTGTGCCTTCCTCATCATCTTCCAGAGTTTCATTCGGAAGCAGCATTTTGGACTTAATATAGATGAGTGTGGCTGCCATCACCAGAAACTCACCGGCAATCTCTAAATTAAGCGCTTTCATTTGAGCCAGATGCTCCAGGTATTGTTTGGTAATTAAAGAAATTTCAATGTGATAGATGTCCATCTCATTTTTCTTAATGAGATCGAGCAATAACTCAAGCGGTCCTTCGTAAGCCGCTATTTTGACTTGAAGCGGATCGTAGGCTTGAGGAACCCGGGTATTGTCTGGTTGATTTTGATCTAAATTATCCATATTACATTCCGGCTGCTTGCTTTGCCCGCTCAAGCGTTTCTTGAGCAACTGCTGCGGCCTTTTTTGAGCCAGCTTTTAATATATCGACCACTTCTTGCTTATTTTTCTTTAATTTAGAACGAGTCTCATACATGGGTGTCATAAACACTTGCAACGTCTGACACATCTCGCGTTTACATTCCACACATCCCCGCTCAGCCGCCCTGCATTCTTTGGCAACCGTTGTTTCATTTTTTGCATTAAAAATCTGGTGATACGTATAAACCGGACATACCTCCGGGTGGCCTTTGTCTGAGCGGCGTTTTCGCGCCGGATCAGTCACCATTTGCATCACCTTTTGTTCAACTTCTTTGGGCGAATCCGATAAATAAATGGCATTGCCGTATGATTTGCTCATTTTCCTGCCATCTAAACCGGGAAGCTTGGGCACTTTTGACAAAACTGCTTTCGGCTCCTTAAAAACATTCTTTTGGTAGAGATGATTAAAACGTCTCGCAATCTCGCGGCATAACTCCAAATGAGGCAGTTGGTCTTCGCCGACCGGCACAACATCCGCTTGGTAAAGCAAAATGTCAGCTGCTTGTAAAACCGGATAACCCAAGAACCCATGCGTTTTAATGTCTTTATCAGCTAATTCACGAATTTGATCTTTGTAAGTCGGATTACGTTCCAACCAGGACAAAGGCGTAATCATGGAAAGTAAGAGAGCTAATTCAGCATGCTGCGGTACCCAGCTCTGCACAAAGATAGTCGCTTTCTTGGGGTCCAGACCGCTTGCTAAATAATCCAAAGCCACTTCGAACACCTGATCAGCTAACGATAAATGCGATTCGTATTCGGTGGTAAGGGCATGCCAATCGGCAATCATAAAAAAGGCGTCTTCTTTTTGGTATTTCTTCCAGTTATCAAGCGCACCCAGTAAATTACCTAAATGAAGTTGGCTTGTCGGTCTGGTTCCACTTAATACTCTTAAGGCGGCCATCAGATTTTTACTTTACTTATTTTCTCTACTTTTCGTAAATAGTTTTCAGATCAGAGTTTACGTAATAGATTATACTACCTAAAACGTTTAAGAAAGTCAATCACGGCAGTTTGCCTGACATTGTAAAACGCTTAAGAATCAGCTAATCTTTAATTGTATTAAATGTCAAATGACTTTTTAAGGGAAAAAACATGATGATTAGAAAGCATCTTAAGAGACACACAAGACAACGCGGTTGGACAGCCATCGATTTGGTTGCCACGGCTGCTGTGGCCAGTTTGGTGGCGGTGCTTTCTCTGCCTATGTACCAACAAGTAAGGATCTCATCGGATTTACAAGCACTAGCAATTTCAATGAATCAAATTCACAAAATTATGCAGGATATTTACATGGATCAAAATCCGAATGAATATCCGCCTACCAACCTTTGGCCTGATCGCTTGGAAGATTGGGCGGCGCCTGCTAATCTTCAGAATGTTCAGGAACTAATAGATGTTTTACGGCAATTATGCCGTGAAGAAGATGTCCCCGGGGGCCGGGGAAACTATGCCTGTTTCTACGAGCAAAAAGAAAACGGCCAAAACTACGATTTCGTTGCTCAAGACGGTTCAAAAGTGGGCGGTAGTAATGCGAAAGCTCTTTCAGCTTTTACTCATGCAAACCCCTACTGGACAATCGAGCCTTACGATGAATGGACTAACCACATGAGCAGGATGAGCGGTCTTTAAAGTCCCAACCTATGCTTAGACCGATATCCGTATTATGAGACTTCCATCAATCTCCCATAACCAATTTCTGATGTCGCTAAAGGGCATGACTTATTAAGACGCTAAATAAAGTAATCATTTAAGCTGGGCGGTTTGAAAAAAACCGTATAAGCAGGTATTATTTATCAGCGAAAGTGCAAAGTGCTAGGGAAAAGGAATAAGGTTAAGGCGACCTCAATGAAAAAAGTGTGTCAATTAAAAAAGAAGAAAATGGGGGGCTGGACTGCTACGGATGTCATGATGACCATGGCAATAGCGGGCGTTATCATTTTGCTTTCATATCCTTTTTATCAACGCACTCAATTAAATGCTCAGAAAGATTCACTTTCTGTCGCCATTTCACAAATCCATAAAATTATGAAAGATATTTATATGGACCAGAACCCAAACCAATATCCGCCTGATTACGCGTGGCCGAATGGTTTGACGGGTTGGGCAACTCCTACTAACTTGCAAAATATTGAAGATCTTCAGGACCTTTTGAAAACACTTTGCCATGGCAGCGGGAGCGGCGGTTTTCCGGGAGGTGCCGGAACTTATGAATGTTATTACAAGCAACGTGGCAGCGGACAAGATTACGACCTCTTAATCACAAAAGCAGACATTGTTGCGGGCGCGAATAAAGGCTTTAAACTTGCTTATACGAATACCCGTGAATCTGGGACCCCAAACTTAAGTAACTGGGAAGACTTGGGAGGCTTTGGCGAGCTTACCGGAGATCCCATTTAATTGATTGAGTTAATGCCATGGGGGAGTCCTTTGGCAAGCTCAGGATGCTTTGAAAGATGCTGAGCCTGCCGAAGCATTTCCCCGACCCATCAGTTAATTTGAGATGAATGCCTTAGGTTAAATCACGCGGCACAAAAGACTCTTCAGGTACTCCCCTTCCGGATGATAAATACTAATGGGATGATCAATAGCATGATGGGTCGCTTTGATGATTTGCACTTCCCTCTTGGCATCTTTGGCTGCTCCAAAGACAATCTTTTGAAATAAATCGGCTGTGATAAACGACGAACAAGACGAAGTAAAGAGTAAACCGTTCGGATTTAGGCGTTTGAAGGCGTGAAGATTAATATCTTTGTAACCCTTAGCAGCTTCTTGAATCTGGTTCTTATGTTTACAAAAAGCAGGCGGATCTAAAATAATAAAATCAAACGGTTGCTTGCTCTCTCTGAGATAATCAAACGCATCTTGCACAATCACTTCATGTTGACACAAGCGGCTTAAACCCTGCTTTTCAAAATTGACTCGACACCAGTCAGCAGCTTTCTCAGAGATTTCAACTGAAGTAACGGCATGCGCACCGCCTTTGGCCGCATAAACTGAAAAACCGCCTGAATAGGCAAAACAATTTAAAACCTGCTTGCCTTTGGCAATCGCCCCCACCAAAGCTCGGTTTTCGCGCTGATCTAAGAAAAAACCCGTTTTCTGACCTGTCTTTAAATCAACATCAAAAGCAATACCATTTTCCTGAATGGTTAAACAATCGGGCGGTTCTTCACCTCGTAACACACCTTTACGTTTTTCCATTCCTTCCCGTTCGCGCGTCGTTAAATCATTCCGTTCATAAACACCTTTAACTTGCACACAGTTTGAAAGCGCATTCAAAATTTGATCCCTGCACTTTTCAATGCCAAGCGTTTGGAATTGAACCACCGCATAATCACCATAGCGGTCAATCATTAACCCGGGCAGTCCATCTCCTTCCGCATTGACCCAACGATAAGCATTGGTAGATGAGGAAATAAAATTCTGCCTTAAAAGAAGTGCCGCCTTCAGCCGACGCACCCAAAAAGCGTCATCGATCGGCTCATCAATAAAGGTAAGCATCCGAACAGCAATTTGAGACTGAGGATTTAAATAACCAATTCCGAGAAAACTTTGATCACTTGCGCAAACGCGCACCAAATCACCCGCCTGATGAAAATCATCCACTTCCGAAATAGCACCCGAAAACACCCATGGATGAAAACTCTTCACGGGTTTATCTTTCCCTGCTTTTAGAATGACTCTGGCTGATTGGGTGCGGAGAGCAGACATATTAAACCAAAATGAAGAAACCTAAAATACTCATGCATACGCAGTAAACGGCAAACCAATGCAATTTGTATTTCTGAATAATGGATACCAGCCCCCGAATAGAAGCAAGCCCGGTGAGAAAAGAAACGATAACCCCTATGAGAACGCTCCACCAATGAAAATGGGAAATCGCGACGGCATGCAGCAGTTCGTATGCGCTCGCTGCTAAAATACTGAGGACGGATAAGAAAAAAGAGAATTTAATGGCTTTTTGAGCACTTAAACCGCACCAAAGCGCCGCCACAATGGTCACGCCCGAGCGCGATAAACCGGGCATAATGGCACAGCCTTGCGCCAAACCGATCAAGAATGCAATTCGGTAGTTTAACGGTTGATTTGCTGTACCCCTTTTGATCCATTTGGTTGACCATAAAATAATACCTGTGAGGAGTAAGGCAAATAAAACACCTTTCTCAGATCCAAACATGGATTCAAAGAAATCATTCAGCAAAAGCCCCATGGCAACCGTGGGAACCATCGCAACGCAAAGATAAACAAATTCCTCGAATCCTGGATAAGTTTGAAGGCATTCAGGCCAGGTGATTTTCTGGGTCAACGCTTTCAAACCCTTAAGGGTTTGATCAAGCAAAATAAGCAGCTCCTTCCAAAAATAAACTACCACAGCACCCAGTGTTCCGAGATGCAATAAAATATTGAAAAGTACTTCGGGCTCTTGTAAACCAAAAGCGCGCTGACACAACACCAAGTGACCGGAACTGGAAATTGGAAAAAACTCCGTTAAACCCTGAATAAATCCCAAGAGGGCAGCATGATAAAAATCAGGTGTGAAAAAGGATTGCATTGTCATATGGTTTATTTGATATCGATAAGCGCCGCAGTCAGATTTTCAGCTTCAAGGTATCGGTAAGCTGTTTCACCTGTTCGGCATGATGTTTGGTTGTAATCAAAACGGAATCATCCGTATCAATGACAATCAAATCATTGACCCCGAGCAAACAAGTTAACCGTTGAGAGGACCGTACCAGATTATGTTTAGCCTCTAAGAAAACCGCGGAACCGTGTACGGCATTTCCGTTTTGATCACGCTGCCACACAGACGACAGGGCATTCCAGCTGCCCACATCGTTCCAATCAAAACGGGCAGGAATCATTTCAATGTTACGGCTCTTTTCCATCACGCCAAAATCCACCGAAATATTGCTAAGTTGTTTGAACAAGTGCGCCTTGGGCATTTTAGAAGCTTTGCCTTTTGGCCAATGCGCGGTGATTTGCTGAATCTGCCGAGCATGTCGGGGAAGTGTTTTTTGGAGTGATGTGATAAATGTATTAATGTGAAACGTAAAAATACCTGCTTGCCAATACATTTTCTTATTTTGAAAAAGCTGCTTTGCTTTCTTGAGATGAGGCTTCTCAATAAATCGACTCACCTGAAAAACCTGTCGAGCAGTTTGTTTAGAGGTGCGTTCAATATAGCCATAAGCGGTTGCCGGATATGTCGGTACGACTCCAAACAAGACATGACTAACACCGTGTGCGGCGCGTTTCATGGCTTTTAAAACTGCTTGAGCAAATAACCGTTTATTTAAAATAATATGGTCCGCCGGAAAAACGGTTACGACTGCATTTGGATCCCGTTTTTGAATTAAGTAAACACCTAATCCGATGGTCGCTGCTGTATTTCTGGCTTCCGGCTCTCCGATGATTTGAGCTGCGGGCACTGATTTTAAGAGTTTGCGCGTACGCGCAACATAATCTTGATGTGTGATGACCCAGATCCGGTGAGCCGGTACAATGGGTTTGATGCGGTCAATGGTGTGTTCGATTAAAGATTTCCCGCCAAAAAGAGTTAAAAACTGTTTGGGGTTATTTTGGCGACTTAAGGGCCACAAGCGTTTGCCTTGCCCTCCTGCCATCACGATGGCCCATTTCATAAATTTATTTAGAAAACTCCTTCACTTTTGCTTCAATGAGCTGACGAATTTCATTCAACCTCTTCTCGTTTTGCGCTTCAAAGCGCATCACCAAAACGGGTTGTGTATTGGACGCACGTAAAAGACCCCAACCGTCTTTAAATTCAACGCGCACCCCATCAATGTCCACCACCTGATACTTTTCGGTTTTGAATGATTCTACAACACGCCTGACTATGTTGAACTTTTTATCATCGGGGCAAGACACCCGGATTTCGGGTGTGGCAACGGTTTTGGGAACACCGCTTAGAAGTGATGGAATGGTTTTTTGAGTTTCGTCTAGAATTTCCAAAACACGGCAAGCGCCGTAAATGCCGCTGTCAAAACCAAACCATCGGTCGGCGAAAAACATATGGCCGCTCATCTCGCCTGCCAAAACAGCCTTTTCTTCTTTCATTTTTGCTTTAATCAAGGAATGGCCGGTTTTCCACATGATAGCACGGCCACCGTGGGTTTCAATATCTTGAAACAACAAATTAGAACACTTCACATCGGCAATAAAAGTGCCGCCTTTTTTCTTTGCTAAAATGGCACGGGAATAAAGAATCAGCAAAATATCGCCGGGAATGATGTTCCCCTCATGATCTACCACGCCCACCCGATCACCATCTCCGTCAAAAGCAAGTCCGACGTGCGCTTTGGTGACTTTCACTTGTTCAATCAATTCTTTTAAATTCTTAGGTTCGCTCGGATCTGCCGGGTGATTCGGGAAAGTACCGTCCACTTTTGTGTAAAGCTCAATCACCTCATGGCCAAAGGATTTAAAAACTTCGGGCGCAATCATTCCAGTCATGCCATTACCGCAATCCACAACCACTTTGAGCCGGTTTTGAGATTTAAACAGGCCTTTAATGTAATCCGTGTAGATTTTAAGGACTGGTTTTTCAGTGACTTTCCCTTGGCCTGTTTCAAAGTCTGATTTCTCGATTAACCCTTTTAGTTCCTGAATTTGTGATCCAAACAAACTGGCCGTATCAATACACATCTTGAGACCATTTTGGTCAGGCGGATTATGAGAACCGGTGATCATGACACCACCTTGTGTTTTGAGGTGAAAAATCGAAAAATAAAGACAAGGGGTGGTCGTCAGACCGATGTCATAAACATTCACACCGGTTGAAAGAACGCCCTTCAGAAAAGCTTCGTGAATACGCGGTGAACTGACACGGCAATCTCTGGATAAAGAAATAACTGTTTTCTTCTGACGTTTCAGGAAAGTCCCGTAGGCCTTCCCTATTAATTCGACGGTTGAGCTCGTCAAGTCCCTATCAGCGACACCCCGGATGTCGTACTCACGAAAGATTTGTGTATTCATTTTAGTTTCACTTTCGATTTTATTTTTCATGATGTTCATATGATAGTTACTGAACATGCTCTACTTCGCCATGTCTTTAACAGCATGGCTTCGTAGCAGCATTCTGCTTCGGGAAACATTGCTGCGAAGCTCAAGATATGAAAATACTTGAGCGAAGCAGAATGCGCGGGACAGGATTTGAACCTGCACTCCTTGCGGAACCAGCCCCTCAAGCTGGCGTGTCTGCCAATTTCACCACCCGCGCTTAATAAAACAATTAATCAAGAAAAGAACTTTCAGTCTAGTCGAAAAACCTGCAAGCCTTGCGGCACCGGCACATCAAGCTGACGTGTCTTCACCTGAGTTTCATTAAATTTATTTTATATTCTTAACGAAAGTCAGTACTGCCCCAGTGCCACTCTGAAACGAAAACGACACCTCAATAAAAGCGCTGGGACTGTACTAACTCCCATATCCAATTTATCTTATAATTTTAATGAAAGTCAGTACTGGGGGACTAGGGGTCGAACCTAGAGTCTTCTGGTCCAGAGCCAGACGTGTTGCCAGTTACACCATCCCCCAATAAATAAGCCACCATTCTAGCGACTTCGGGAATGTTTTCAAGTCACCTTATCTGGAACACGCCTAAGGCATGGAGTGTGCTAAATCTTCTATCTGTATCATTGAAGCCAGTGGCTTTTTCCCTTCCATACGATAAAGCACAACAATATTGTCTCCGCCAGTTACATCACCAATTTTCTGCACTTCAGGTCCGCGTTTCACAAGGGTAAGAACAGCATTAACATAATATTTTTGCTCTTTCCCAAGCGGATCTTTCAATAAAACATAAGAAGCCCAGTCTCCTGACCGTTCTTCATAGTAACGAAGCACCTTGCCGCGCCCTATTTCATACGGCGCAGCGGCTTTCTCAGCTGCCCAGCATAATTGCGCACAACCGATCACGATCATTGAATAAATCAAAAATCGAAGAAGTTTGGATCTCATGACGGAACATCCTTTCATGATGCTAGCTTGATAGCAGATTCTATACGATTAAACACTTTTTCTTTTCCAAGCAACCTGGCCACAGCAAAAAGGCTGGGGCTAACGGACCTGCCTGTCAAAGCAACCCGCGCAGGATGAATTAAGTCGCGTGCCTCAATCCGCAGATGGCCGGCAGCTTCTCTTAAAAGCACTTCAACCTCTTTTTCATCATGAAATGTTTTTAAAGAAGCCCATCGTTCCTTGAGTGTCGTTAATTTATCTTTGGTCCCAGGCTGCTTTTGCAAATGTGCCGTCACTGCTTCAGGATCAAAGTCTACTTTTTCTTTCCAGAAAAAACTAGCTTGCCACATAAGATCTCCCCAGATTTTAATCCGTGATTTAAAAAGGAGCAACACATCTTCTAAACTCTCTTTTGACAATGCATTCACTGCTTCTTTGGCATACACCCCCAGATAGGCCATACCTTCCCGCAGATAGACTGCGTCATTCAGCCGTTTCAGATGCTCTCCATTTAGCCATCTCAATTTTTCGGGGTCAAATGTAGCATTGGTTTTATTAATGCGTTTAATAGAAAAATGATCGATCAATTGCTCCCGCGTTAGAAACTCTTGATTTCCACCCGGCGACCATCCGAGTAATGCCAGGTAATTTAAAAGACCATCCGGCAAAAAGCCTTTTTCGCGGTAGTCGGTTAAACTGACGTGTCCATGCCGTTTGGATAAAGGAGCGCCGTCTTGGCCTAAAACCAAAGGCAAATGGGCAAATTTGGGGGCTGACCAGCCTAACGCCTGATACAACATTAAGTGTTTCGGGGTATTGGGCAAATGATCATCGCCGCGAATCACATGGGTAACGCCCTGTTCGTGATCATCCACGACCGATGCAAAATGATAGGTGGGATACTGATTGGATTTCATGATCACAAAATCATCAATCGCTTGTCCGTCAAAATCAACACGGCCGTGCACCAAATCAAAAAAATGAAGCGGCTCACGCGGTACCTTTAATTTAACCGCACCCTCCCATTCGTAAGCCAATTCCTTGGCAAGCAATTCCCGGGAAAAGCGCTGATATAAATCTAGGCGTTCACTCTGACGGATGATGTGACTGTCCCATTCAAGTCCCAGCCACTTCATTGACTGTTTAATTTCTTCCTCAAACTTTGTTTCAGAACGCTCGTGATCGGTATCTTCGATACGTAAAATAAATTGCCCATGATTTTTTCGCGCGAAAAGAAAATTAAAGAGGGCTGTACGGACACCGCCGATATGGAGGGGGCCTGTCGGTGAAGGAGCAAAACGTACCACTATGTTATCAGCCATCGCAACACTGGAAAGTCAATTTAGGGCGTGAAAATTTTAATCGAATGATGCAGGTCTTATGATTTCGATTTCTTTTTCTCTTGGACCACTTGGGTTAAGATATCTTTGATTTCTTTGATCTTAAACGGTTTTTTTAAACACAAATAAGCACCCGCGTTCAAGACCTGCTTCTGAACATCTTCTCCCATATAAGCTGACATGACAACGACAGGCGTATCTGTCACTTTCTTAATTTCGATCAGGGCTTCCGAGCCTTCAATTTTGGGCATTAAAACGTCCAGGAAAATGACGTCATATTCGTTTGTCTTTACTTTTTCGAACGCCTCGACGGCATTTTCAGCGCAATGAACCAGATGGTCATCTTCTTCCAAGAGTTCGGCTAATTCGGAACAAACATCAACTTCATCATCGACTACCAATAACTTTGCCATTACCACTCCTATGCTTTAGGATTCATTAAATTGGAAATTTGAATTTTTCGCGAAGCGTACCAAAATAACTTCGTTTTGAACTCTTAATCAAGGGAAACTTATTTTGCGCGGCTGTAATTTCAATCGTATAATGTTTATCGATTTCCAAATTATCCTGCCCGTCCGCCGTTAAAAGTGCCTTGTCCTGCTCTTGATCGCATTCGATCTTAATTTCTATCTTTTTATCGGCAGGGACTAACACGGACCGAAGCGCTGATGCATGCGGACAAATTGGGGTTACAATGATGTCATCCAGTTCAGGATGAACAATGGGTCCCCCGGCCGATAAAGAATAAGCCGTTGAACCGGTGGGTGTCGCAACAATCAATCCGTCTCCCGAAAAGCGCGTCACCGTCTCGTTGTTTAATTTAAATTCCACCTGCATATAACGTGTTAAGCCTTCTCGATTGATCACCAGATCATTTAATGCTTGAAAACGTCGAGGCTGCCCGCCTTGACTGCTTTTGGCGGCACAACTCAACATTAAACGTTCTTCAATTTCATATCGGCCCAGCAAAATGGATTTCAATTCATCAAGAAATTCATCTACTTTTACTTCGGTGAGAAATCCCAAACTGCCCAAATTCACACCCAAAACCGGCACCAAACGGTCAATCATTTTACCAGCCAAACGCAAAATAGCCCCGTCCCCGCCCAAGGACACAATCAAATCGGCCTCGCTAATCACTTTTTCAACCGACAATTCCGTCCCGTCCAGAATCTGGATGTCCCGTTTTTCAAGCCAAACACGCAAGTTTTGTCTGCAGGATTCGACCGCTGGTTTCTTTGAGAAGGTCGTAATAATGCCTATTTTTTTGAAATGCGAATTCATGTGTGGAGAGGAAAACCTTCTTTGACATCAGACATCCGGAGTGTATTTAAAATGGTTTGCGTGATCCGTTCGGGTGACAACCCGTAATGGTCAAACAAACCGTCTCGAGAACCTTGTTCGATAAACTCATTCGGCAACGCGATGCGGCGAATGCGAAGGTTTGTCAAACCGCGTTCTTCATAAAACTCCAACACCTTGGATCCGAAACCCCCGCATAACACATGTTCTTCAGTGGTGACAATCAATTTAAATTTAGAAGCCGCTTGCACCAAAACATTCTCATCAAGCGGTTTGGCAAATCGCATGTTATAAACAGCTGCTGAAATGCCTTCTTGCTGAAGACGTTCGGCCGCCTCCAAGCTAGGCAAAACCATGCTGCCCAAGGCCAAAATACCGACATCGTGACCTTCGCGCAGAAGTTCAGATTCCCCTATTTTGAAATCACCGCACTCTTTTCTTAAACTTTCCGGCACGCTTGATCGCGGATAACGCAAAGCAAATAAATGAGGGTAGACAATGCCCAATTCGATCATCCGTTTCATTTCAGCATCATTGACCGGCGCTGCAATCACCGCCCTGGGGATATGGCCTAAATAGCTAATATCAAAAACGCCGTTATGCGTCGCGCCATCCGCCCCTACCAAGCCTGCGCGGTCTAGACAAAGCGTGACATTCAATCGCTGCAGCGCCACATCATGGATTAACTGATCATGCGAACGCTGAAGGAAGGTCGAATAAATGGCGCAAACAGGTTTTAATCCTCCTTTTGCCAAAGCGCCGGCAAAAGTAACTGCATGCTGTTCGGCGATACCGACGTCAAAAAAACGTTCCGGAAATTCTGAAGCAAACTTTGAAAGCCCTGTTCCCGAAGGCATGGCAGCGGTGATGGCCACCACGTCTTGGTGTTCGCGCGCCACTTCTAAAATGGCATTGGTAAATGCTTGCGTGTAAGTCATGGACGGCTTTTCTTTGGCCTCGACAGAACTTTTAATCTTTTGCCCCGTTTTGGTGTCAAATGGCGTGACACCGTGCAAACGTTCCGGATCTTTATCCGCAAATTCACAGCCCATGCCTTTTTTAGTCACAATGTGAAGGAGCGTCGGTTCATCCAGCGGTACTATTTTACGAATCATTTCGACCAATGCCACGACATCATGACCATCCACAGGACCAAAATAACGTAATCCCAGTTCTTCAAAAAGCATCCCGGGTACGAATAAGTGTTTAAATGAATCAAGGGCATAATTCGAGAGTTGCCGTAAACGAGGAAATTTTCTAAGCCCTTTTTCAACTTGTGTGCGAATTCGATTATAGATGGGATTGGTAATCACTTTATTGAGATACTTGCTGATGGCGCCGACGTTCTTAGAAATAGACCATTCATTATCATTCAGGACAATCATCATGCGCGTTTCGGAGTGCCCCACGTTATTGAGTGCTTCATATGACAACCCGCCTGTCAGCGCCCCATCACCTACCACCGCTACAATGTTTTCATGGCCGCCTTTTAGATCACGAGCCACGGCAAGCCCGTACGCTTGCGAAACGCCGGTACAAGCGTGACCGACGATGAATTGATCGTGGGGATTTTCAAAAGGACTCGGGAAACCACTGATACCGCGCTCTTGGCGAAGCGTTAAAAATTGATCACGCCTGCCGGTAATCAATTTGTGCACATAAGCCTGATGACCCACATCCCAGCAAATTTTATCTTGAGGAGATTGCAGAACGTAGTGAAGTGCAATGTTAAGCTCAAGCGCACCTAACGAAGCGCCCAAATGACCGCCTGTTTTTGAAACACTTTGAATCAGAAAATCTCTGTATTCCTGAGCAACTTTAGGTAAATCAGCTAAAGGGATTTTCTTGAGGTCTTCTGGGGAATCAATTTTTGAAATATATGAATACATGAATATTTGGCTTGCTAGATCAGCTAGGCTGTCCGGTTTAGAACCGCATCCGCCAGCAGGCAAAGTTTCTCATTTTTTGCCTGAAAACAGCTGATCTCCTCCTTTGCTTGCTTAATAAGCGCCTCCGCTTTCTGTTTTGCTTGCTTTGCGCTCATGAAGCGTAGATAGCCATCGCCATCTATTATATCATCGACGATTTGGAAGGCAAATCCCAAATGACGTCCAAAAGAGCTAATGCGTTCTTCTTCGTCAAAACCGGCATGTGCCGTGATCGCACCAGCCAAACAACTCATTTGAATCAAAGCGCCTGTTTTGCGTTGATTCATATCATCTAACTTGGCGAGATCTTGATCGGTCTTATTTAATTGCATATCAAGCACCTGCCCGCCAATCATACCGCGTGTACCGGCGGCTTGCGCGAGTTCGCGAACAAGACGCAGACTCATCGCCTGCTCATCAAGAGAGGCCAGAATTTGGAAAGCATGGGTCAGTAACGCATCGCCTGTCAATAAAGCGGCCGCTTCACCATATTTTTGGTGACATGATTCTTTGCCGCGCCTGGTATCGGCATTATCCATACAAGGTAAATCATCATGTATCAGCGAGTAAGTGTGGATGAGTTCAATCGCGCACGCCGCCGCCAAAGCATCTTTTTCTTGGCCGCCGAACATATCACACACAGCCAACGTCAGAACGGGCCGAATACGTTTCCCTCCGTTTAAGACGGTATACCGCATCGCTTCATGAATCATAGGCGGTACTTCTTCAATGCTTGGCAGATAAGCATCCAGGGCTTTTTCGATCACTTTACTTTTTTCTTTTAGGTAGGATACCAGGATTTCTGTCATCATTATGCCAATAAATCTAAATCGTCAGCGCTTGTTTCACTGCTTTTGGACGATTTTTTCTTTGATTTCTTTGGTTTGATATTACCTTCTTCATCTAAGCTGTTGAGTGTTTGGTTGAGAATTTCTATTTTCTTCTCGGCTTCGGCTAATTTTTTAGTGCAAGCGCGCGATAACTTCACACCTTCTTCGTAACGCTTCAGCGCTTGATCAAGGTCAAGCTCTCCACTTTCTAACTCTTCTACAATTTTCTCCAGGTTGGCTACTGCCTTTTCAAATTTAATTTCCTCCGTCATCACCAATCTCCTTCTTGGTCACTTGTGTCACTTTTGACTTGATCCAACCGTCCGAAAAACGTGTCTGTATTATCTCTTCTGTTTTGGCTTGTGCTGCTCGGCGAATCAGATTGCCTTTCTGATTGAGCGTCATGCTGAATCCGCGATTTAAAACGGCCAACGGACTTAACGCTTCAAGCTGCGCAGCCAAAGACCGAAAACCGTCTTTTTTATTCCGGACCAATTGCATACCGTAATTTTCCATTTGTCTGACATATTCATCTACCCGTTGAGCAATGTTTCGAATAGCAGTCATCGGTTGTTTGAACGCATGACTGTCCTGTAAATTCCGGAGTTGTTCTTTTTTTTCGCCTAACATCACCCGCATCGCATGTTTCAAACGATCTTCGCGGTCCAAAAGAAAAGTCTCCAATTCTTCCCACGAACGTATCACCAGTTCAGCAGCAGCCGTCGGTGTGTGAGCTCTTAAATCAGCCGCCAGATCACTAATGGTCCAATCAATTTCATGTCCAACTGCGGAGATAACAGGTATTGCCGAGCGATGGATCGCGCGCGCCACTATTTCCTCATTAAAAGCCCATAAATCTTCCAGGCTGCCGCCGCCTCTTCCGACAATCAAAAGTTCGATGCCTTGCATAGACTGAAAAAGATCAATCGCACGTGCAATGTCATCTCCGGCCCCTTCACCTTGCACACGCACCGCCATGAGATAAACATGCGGACCGTGTTTAGCTCGCTTAAAAACTTTCAGCATGTCTTGAATAGCAGCGCCTGTTGGCGATGTGATAATACCGATGCTTTTTGGGTAAGCCGGAATTTCTTTTTTTATACCCTCATCAAAAAGACCTTCTCTTTCTAATTTTTCTTTGAGCTGCAAAAAAGCCAATTGCAACGCCCCCACCCCTTTGGGATCTAACCGCTCAACATAGAGTTGATAATTACCGCGTGCGTCATAAACTGAAATGCGCCCAAAAGCAACCAACTTCATACCGTCCTCTACCTGAAACTTGAGAAATTGATTGTATCCTTTGAAAAAGACACACGCGAGCTGCGCATTGGCATCTTTCAAAGTAAAATACATGTGGCCGGAAGAATGATGTTTAAAATTAGAGACTTCACCTTCAATCCAGATTGCCGTGAATCGATCTTCCAATAGCAAACGGATTTCCCGGGTCAGTTCGCTGACTTTGTAAATGCGTTTTTGGCTTGTATCAAGCGTTTGAATTAATTCTTTTTGAGGCATGATTCGACTTTCAACTTTTCGTGAATTCGTTTAACCGCCAAAGCGCGGCCTGTCTTTTCATCAATATCAAAGATAGCACCAGAAATGCGCGCATCATCCGTTGCCACATCCAAGTAAGCGTGCAAAGGACTTAAAAAGTGCCGGATGACCACGTCTTTTTTTCTGCCAATGACGGAATCATAAGGACCGCACATGCCCAATTCTGTGATGTAAGCGGTGCCCATCGGTAGAATTGTTTCATCGGCGGTTTGAACGTGTGTGTGCGTCCCAAAAACAGCTGAAACCTTTCCGTCTAAAAACCAGCCTAACGCCACTTTTTCTGAAGTCGCTTCGGCATGGACGTCCACCAAGATAACCGATGTTTTTTTGGCTATCCGATTCAATTCCGCTTCAACGGTCTTAAACGGGCATTCAACCGCTTTCATAAAAACACGTCCCAACACGTTAATCACACCAACTTTAATCCCGTTTTTTGATTCAACGACAATCGAGCCCTTACCGGGCGTACCAGTCGGGTAATTGAGCGGCCTTAAGATACGCGGGTTAGCCTCGACCAAATCTTTGGCTTCTTTTTTCTTAAAAATATGGTCCCCGGTTGTGACAACGTCAGCACCTGCTTGAAACAACTCATCAACGGTTTCTTTGGTAATGCTTGAACCGCCCGCAATGTTTTCTCCGTTAATGATGATAAAATCAATCTGCTCTTCTTGACACAAGCGCGGAATGATTTCAAGGCACGCTTGCCTGCCGGGTTTACCAACGGTATCACCTACTGCCAAAATCCTAATCACTTCAACTCCTTTCTAATAGTTAAGAACAATTTCATCAGTCATCCTGAGACCGATAGGCCGAAGGACGTAGGGACGTAGATTCTTCCCGCCAGAGGCGAGGCTAGCCAAAGGCGGCGCTTCGCTCAGAATGACAAGATGGACGAAATCACTCTTAATCATTTTTAATCACACGTGTCAGCGGAATATCCAATTCGGTCACGGGCAATGCGTCAACCATCTGAAAATCATAAGCCAAACCGTAAGTATAAACTTCTTGCGGTAATTTGGCCAAGAACCTGTCATAAAAAGCTTTCCCTCGTCCCAAACGGCAATTCGCTTGATCAAACGCTAACCCAGGCACCAATACCAATTCCAATTGTTCTTGGTCGTACGCAGTGCGAATGGACGGTTTCGGTTCCAAAATACCGTAAGAGCCTTCGATTAAATCGGTTTGAGGATTCAGAATCGGTGTCAACCTCAAATCTTCTCCGTCAACGTAAGGCAAAAGCACTTGTTTGCCCTGCGCAAGGCATTCTGAAATTAATTTCCCAGTTTGAACTTCTTCTTCAAGTGACGAATAAAAAACAATCGATCTTGCTTTCTTAAAATATTTGTCCTTTAAAAGTTTGGCGGCAATTTGTTCGCTTTTCATTTGACGTGCTTTGGGCGACTGCAAGCGCAATTTTTCACGCATCTTGGCTCTAATTTTTTCTTTTTCTTGATTCATATTCATTGTATTCGTCTTTGAACTTAAGCAAGGCTAACTGCACCCGGCCGGAATTAAACCAACAACCTTCTCCTTAGGACGGAGCAGCTCTATCCCTCGCCACAAAACGTCGGCGAGTCCGTCCAAAAAGCACTCTCGTCAACGCTTTGGGACGAGTCCGCCGTGCTTTTTGGCGGAAATTGAGTTTTCAAAAAACCATGCGCCTGGCCGGAATTGAACCAGCAACCTTCTCCTTAGGACGGAGCAGCTCTATCCAATTGAGCTACAGGCGCAAGCTACCGACAAATCATAAAACTAACATTAATAAATTGCTTGTGCCAGCCCCGCATGTTTTTTTGCGGGGCAGGCGCAAGGCGCGACTATCCAATTGCCCCATTTCCATTCGAAATGGGGCGTCACGGCACTCGGCAGGCCGCCTCGTGTCCCGTGACGAGCTACGGGCGCAAGCTACCGACAAATCATAAAACTAACATTAATAAATTGCTTGTGCCAGCCCCGTCCGCCACACAACGTTGGACGGATCCGTCCTCCGGCGGACATGCTTTAAGCGGGGCAGGCGCTCAAAATTGGGTAATAGTTTACCTTTTTTTGGTGGGAATTAAAATCGCTATCTGGCAGTAAAATAAGGTGGAAACTTGTCTGATTGGGACTAATTAGTATTGAATGACTGAATGGACGTCCATCGACTTAAGTTTTTCACGTCCCTTTAGAAAGGAAAGTTCGATCAAAAATGCCACCCCCACTACTTCACCGCCCAGTTTCTTAACTAACTTAACGACTGCCTCAGCCGTCCCGCCGGTTGCCAAAACATCATCCACAATTAAAATTCGGTGGCCCTTCCCAACCGCATCGGTATGTATCTCTAAATGGTCTTCGCCATATTCAAGTGCATATGATATTCGTTCAACACGGGCGGGTAATTTTCCTTTTTTCCTGACTGGAATAAAACCCGCTTTTAATTGATAAGCGACCAAAGGGCTTAGAATAAAGCCGCGAGATTCGATCCCGATCACGTGATCAATTTTGCCGTTTAGAAAGGGTTCTGCAATTGCTTGACAAGCTGCATTGAAAGCTTGGCCGTCTTTTAGTAAAGGCGTGATATCTTTAAAAACAATACCAGGTTTAGGAAAATTGGGAATATCCCGGATGAAAGATTTGAGTTGATCGGTTGTCTTAATACTTGTTTTAGCCAACACAAATACCCCTTTTATGGTTTGATGTAATCTTGGAGATGCTCTTCTTGATCTTTTAAATAAGCCCTGATTTTCTTAAGAGATGAACTCTCAATTTGCCGCACACGTTCACGGGTAATGTTAAACCGCTTTGCCGTTTCTTCCAGAGTTTGAGGTTCTCCGCCTTTCAGCCCAAATCTTAAAACCAAAATCTCGCGCGCACGTTCGTCTACTTGCTCGAGCAATTTATCCACACGTTCTGAAGTAAACAACTCGTGCACATTTACATCCGCACTCACCGCATTCTTATCTTCTACCAAATCAATTAATTCGGCAGCGCCGTCTAAGCTGACGGGTGCATTGAGGGAACTTGGCTGTGAGGCAATGCGTTCGACTTCTTTGACTTTACGAATCGAAATACTCATCGCATCCGACACTTCTTTGCGCGTCGGTGTACGGCCTAATTTCTGCGTGAGGCCGTCAGTCACTTTACGCCATTTAGAAAGAATGTCATACATGTAAACCGGCACTCGGATGGTTTTGCCTTGATTAGAGAGTGCCCGCATGATGGCTTGTTTAATCCACCAAGAAGCGTACGTTGAAAACCGGTAACCCCGTTTGTAATTAAATTTATCAACGGCACGCATCAAACCAATGTTGCCTTCTTCCACGAGGTCCGAGAATGGCAGGCCGATGTTGGCATATCGTTTCGCAATGCTGATCACAAGCCTCAAATTCGAGCGAATCATGCGTGTCCGGGCATCTTTCGATTCGACACCGCCATGATAAATTTTATGCGCCAGATCATATTCTTCTTCAGGGGTCAAGAGCGGAATATCTTCGATTTGCTGAAGATAAATCCGCATGGGCGTCTTATCAAGCGTCATATCCTCGCCCAGATGTTGGTCTTCATCTTTGAGCGAGTATTTCTTTTTCTTCTTTTCTTTTTTGGATTTTTCCTGTAACCCTTTGAGAGGTTCGCCGGCAGATAATTTCTTTTTCACTGCCTTGGTAGGAACGGAATGCTTGCGTACACGCAGTAACTTCTTTTTGCGCTTTTGCTTCCGGCGCTTTTTACTTTTTTTCTTGGCCTGCCTGAGAAGCTTCCGCTTCGTACGGTGCTTAGATGCCTTTTTTTTCTTCTTTGGCATTCATCGAACTCGTTTTAAGTTTCGATTAACGCTTACTAATCGCTGCTTGCGCTGCTGCTAACCGTGCAATCGGAACTCGAAACGGTGAGCAACTAACATAGTTCATACCGATTTCATGACAAAAGTGAACCGTTTCAGGATCTCCCCCATGTTCACCACAAATACCAATCTTCAGGTCTTTTCTTATCTTTCGGCCACGTTCGATTGCCCATTTAATAAGCACTCCTACGCCGTCACGATCAATGGTTTGAAAAGGATCCGTTTCCAGAATACCTTTTTCGATGTAATACTTCAGGAACATCCCGGCGTCATCCCTGGAATATCCAAAGGTCATTTGGGTTAAATCATTGGTTCCAAATGAAAAGAACTCGGCAATTTCTGCCACGGTATCAGCCACAATGGCCGCGCGAGGAATTTCAATCATGGTACCGATCTTGTAAGCTACTTTTATCTTCTTCTCTCCAAAAACATCTTCAATCACTTGAAGCATTTCTTTTTTGAGAAAACTAAGTTCGGAAGCGGTGCCGATCAGAGGAATCATGATTTCCGGAAAAACTTTGATTCCTTTCTTCTTGACATGACAAGCAGCTTCTATGATTGCCCGCGTTTGCATGTTGTAAATCTCAGGGTAAGTAATCCCTAAGCGGCAACCGCGATGACCCAACATGGGATTAAATTCATGCAAAGCCGCTACTTTTTGCTTGATAATGCTGGGCGGTATACCGACCACCTTTGACATTTCTTGCTGCGATTCCTCGGTATGAGGCACAAACTCATGCAAAGGCGGATCGAGTAAACGAATGGTTACCGGCAAACCGTCCATGGCTTCAAAAATGCCCTCAAAATCCTTCCGCTGAAACGGTAAGAGTTTACTGAGAGCCTTTTCGCGGCTTTCAACGTCATCAGCCAGAATCATTTCGCGCATCGCCATAATACGGTCTTCTTGGAAAAACATATGTTCGGTACGGCAGAGCCCAATGCCTTCGGCACCAAATTTGCGCGCCACTTTTGCATCATGGGGCGTATCAGCATTGGTTCGGACATTGAGTTTACGGACTTGATCCGCCCATTTCATGAGCTTGCCAAAATCACCGCTCAACTCCGGCGTCTGGGTTGCTACTTTACCGAGATAAACCTCACCAGTGCTGCCGTTCAGGGAAATAAAATCACCCTCTTTTACTTTAACTTTACCGGCCGTGAATTGTTTTTCATCATAATCGATGACAATATCACCGCATCCAGCCACACAACATTTGCCCATGCCGCGCGCCACAACGGCTGCATGAGATGTCATGCCGCCACGAGCGGTTAAAATGCCTTGCGCCGCATGCATACCACCAATATCTTCCGGCGATGTTTCAATGCGAACCAAAATAACGGCTTCACCTGCTTGGTGCCGCTCTTCTGCATCATCCGCATCAAAAACCACTTTCCCGGTTGCCGCTCCCGGAGAAGCCGGCAAACCTTTTGCGATGACGTGTTTTTTCTCTCTGTCATCGAAAGTAGGATGTAACAATTGGTCTAATTGACTTGGTTTCACGCGAAGAATGGCAGTTTTTTGGTCAATCATTTTTTCTTTGACCATTTCCACCGCAGTGCGAACAGCCGCATGAGCCGTTCGTTTACCGCTTCGTGTCTGCAAGATGTAAAGCTTATCTTCTTGAATGGTGAACTCGATATCCTGCATATCACGATAGTGATGCTCTAACTTATCTCTGAATTGGCAAAGCTGTTTGTAAATCACAGGTTTTGCATGCTTCAGGCGGTCAAGCGGTTCAGGTGTGCGGATACCGGTCACCACGTCTTCGCCCTGCGCATTGATCAGATATTCACCGTAGAATTTATTCTCACCGGTAGAGGGATCACGCGTAAAGCAAACGCCTGTACCCGAATTATCACCCATATTACCGAACACCATGGATTGCACGTTAACTGCTGTGCCAAGCAAACCGCGTATTTCATTTAATTCGCGGTAACGAATCGCGCGGGGATTGTTCCAAGAATTAAAAACAGCATTAATGGCTTTGGCGAGTTGTTCTTTGGGGTCATTTGGAAATTCTTCGCCGGTCTTATCCAAATATAACTTTTTGTATTGCCTCACAATTTCTTTTAAATCGTTGGGTGTTAATTCCGTATCAAGCTTGACACCGGCATGTTTCTTTTTGGCTTCCAGAATATGTTCAAAATTCTCATGCGTCACACCCATCACAACGTTACCGAACATTTGAATGAACCGACGGTATGAATCCCATGCAAAACGCTCATTCTCTGTTTTGATGATCAAACCCTGCACCACTTCAGAGTTTAAACCCAAATTAAGAACGGTATCCATCATACCAGGCATCGAAACGGCAGCGCCGCTTCTGACCGAAACCAATAATGGATTATCGCGATCACCCAGCTTGGCACCCATCACTTGTTCTAATCTTTCTAAATTGGCATCCATTTGTTCCGCTAAACCAGCCGGCCACTTTTTCGCGTTTTCATAAAAAAGAGCGCATGTTTCGGTCGTAATCGTAAATCCGGGGGGGACCGGAACACCCAAGTTGGTCATTTCAGCAAGGTTAGCTCCTTTACCGCCCAACAGACCTTTCATTTGTGCTTTGCCTTCTGCCTTACCACCGCCAAAGAAGTACACAAACTTGTTTTTAGATGATTTAGCTGCTTTTTTGGTTTTTGACTTGGTCATCGTTGCCATCCTTCTCTCTCCTCATGACAGCCGGGTGTCATTCACTTTATTTTTTTATCTTAGTCAGGTTTTATAAAGACATTGAGAAAACGGAGCATTATACATTGTCTTAGCGGAAAAAACTATTGATTTGTTACCAAGGCAAGATCGGCCATTTTATCTGTAAAAATGGCGTTCACTTTCTTAACCAACGCCTGGCGGTTAGAGCGGATCTCGTGGTCTTCAACATTTACCAAAACCTCATCAAAAAACCGATGGAGCGGAGCATAAAATTTACGGCTGTATTGGGTCGTAATGGTGTCGTATTGTTTGGCACTGACGAGCTGCGAAAAAACTGGCTCTTCGTGGCAAACCAACTGATAAAGCGCTTTCTCGGCTTCATGCTCAAAAATAGTTGGATTCACCTGTCCTTTTACCGTTCCTTCGACACCTTTCAAGATATTACCTGTTCTTTCAATCACTTTGCAAGCTTTGAGAAACTCCTCTTGGTTCTTTTCGTATGCCGATTTTAGCGCTTCATATCTGGCATAGACATCTGCCAAATCATCAGAAGCGCTTGCATAAACAGCCTGAAATATTTCGTAAGATTTTGTCCCTGATTTTAACTGCAACTCAAAGCCAGTCCGTTCTTTCAGCAATTCAGATACTTTTTTCTGGATTTCCGTTTCATGAACTTTGAAAGGATGTCCGTATTGTTTGAATGCAAACCGAATGGTTTCAGAAATAGAAAATGACAGTTTGAATGCGCGAATCAATTTAGCCAAGCCGCCACTGGCACGTCTGAGCGCATAAGGATCACGACTGCCTGATATTTCGATGCCCATACCAAGCGCTCCCGCCAAGAGATCAAAGCGATCGCTCAAAGAAACAAAAAAGGCCGGTAAATTCATGCGCGCCTTCAACGTTTCATAATTCTCAGACAAACTCAACGGCAAATAATGCTGAGAGATCGCTTGATAGACTTCTTTTTTCTCACCATCGTATTTGGCATACTCAGCACCCGCCACACCTTGGAGCTCCGGAAATTCATACACCAGATGGGTCATTAAATCAGCTTTGGATAAAAGTGCTGTGCGGTCTGTGAGGTGGATCAATTCTTTCTCACTCACTTGATGAGATTTTAAAAGACCAGATTTCTCCGCATGCCCTGCCAAGAAAGCGGCTAATTTCCGAACACGAATCATTTTGTCGTGATAAGAACCTAGTTTTCCTAAGAAAATAAGTTCCTTAAGTTTCTCCACCTTCTTTTCGAGTTTTGTTTTGAGATCTTCTTTATAAAAAAACCGGGCATCTTCCAGCCGTGATACTAATACATTCTCATAATTCTTGGCAATCACTTGGGTTGCTTGACGCTTACCGTTGATAATGGCAAAAAACTTATTCTGTAATCTACCTTGTTTGTCATAGCAAGCAAAAATCTGTTGATGATGCCGCATAGCAGTTGATAGCACTTCATGCGGCAATTTAAGATAGGCTTGATCAAAAGTCCCTTTGACCAAAAAAGGTTCTTCGACCAAATTAGCGACTTTTTCAATCAAAGTTTGATCATGATTGTGAGACGATTGAATGAGTTTTTTGATTTGAGCAATACGGGCTTCTTGGCGCAAAACAACGTGATTTCTCCGTAATAACTTTTCATATGCGGTTAAGTCGGCGCTGAGTACTCGAATTTTCCGATTGCTCAAAAAGCGGTGTCCGTAAGTGTCATGACCGGAAGCCACCAAACCAATTTTATATTTCTGCACTTGCCGGCCTACCAGCGCAAACGTCCAGCGGATCGGACGCGTAAAGCGCAGATGGCTGGCGTCCCATCGCATGAGTTTCGGAAATTCAAGCGAATTAGGAAGTGTCTCAAATAAATGTTTTAAAGGTTTCACTTCTTTTCTAATTTCCACACAAGCACGCACACCGCGGGGCGTCTCTTTCCAATTAATATCCGTTTCTTTTTTCCCGACGCTTCTTAAGAAACCTTCCAGTGCCGGTGTTGGTTTGCCGTCACGATAAGCTTGTTCACGTGACAAACCGACTCGTTCTTCAAATTGACTTCCCAATTTTTGAAGATTCGATGCAAAAACCACGAACCGCCGCGGCGTGGCATGCACTTCAATTGAATCACTTTGATAGCCACAGGCCGTCATAAGCGATTGGAAAGTCTGCGAGGCTGATTGAACAGCGTTTTCGATATAGCCCGATGGGATTTCTTCGATGCCGATTTCGTATAAAAGATGATTCATTTTAGCGGTTGTCATGGTGTGAGGCGCGCAAAATGTTTAGAGCGTTTCAAGGGAAATCCCAGTTTTTCGCGCGATGCCAAATAAGCTTCGGCACATTTTCGGGCCAAGGTGCGTACACGGCCAATATAACGGGGACGTTCCGTTACACTCACCGCGCCCCTGGCATCCAGCAAATTAAAAGTATGAGAAGCTTTTAAGCAATAATCGTAAGCCGGTAAAACCAATGCATTTTCCAAACACCGATTGGATTCTTTTTCATGCTTTTCGAATTGATCCAATAGTGTGGGAATATCGGCCACTTCAAAATTAAAAGCTGAAAATTCTTTTTCGCTTTGTAAATGCACATCGCCGTAAGTCACCTTATCATTCCACTGAATATCAAAGATAGATTCTTTACCTTGCAAAAACATGGCAATCCGTTCCAGTCCATAGGTAATTTCACACGATGTCATTTCCAAATCAATACTCCCGCATTGCTGAAAATAAGTAAATTGCGTAATCTCGAGACTATCCAATCTCACTTCCCAGCCCAAACCCCACGCCCCCAACGTGGGCGATTCCCAATCGTCTTCAACAAAACGGATATCATATTTCTCTACCGGGATGCCGACATATCGCAAACTATCCAAATAGAGTTCTTGGACATCAGCAGGGCTTGGTTTTAAAATAACTTGATACTGGTAATAATGCTGCAGCCGATGCGGATTTTCACCGTAACGTCCGTCGGTCGGCCTGCGGCATGGTTCGACATAAGCAGCATTCCAAGGTTCCGGCCCTAAGGCGCGAAGAAAAGTATGCGGAGAAAAAGTGCCGGCACCTACTTCAAGGTCATAGGGCTGCACGATGAGACAGCCGCGCTCACTCCAATAAGTATTTAACTGAATGATAAGCTCTTGAAAGGTAGGAATCTTTTTCTTGTTTGCCATGAGGGTTTTATCGTCCTTGTTCTTCGTAAGTGCTTTTTCCTAAAAGAGATAAGACTGGGCGGCATTGTATCAGATGGAATAATGAAAATCAAGAAGGCTGCTGGTTTTAAGCAAAAAGAGGGATGGGTTCTGTGATGATTTAGATTGATGTGGGACACAGGTAACATCAATCACAAATGACCAAGAACACCATCCCCTCCCCCACGAACTAGTGTGCTTTAACACTTGAAACTGGCAGTCCTAAGTTTCAATTTCAAGTGAGCACTCCTGCCGCCTTCCCATAAAATCAATCGTCAGGCGGTGCTAGATTAAGAGACCGTTAATTGATCTTTAACCCGATCCAGCTTGCTCTGACCGATACCTCTGACATTTACTAAGTCATCGACGGTCGCAAACTTACCATTTTCATCCCGGTAAGCCACAATCCGCTCGGCCAAGGCAGGACCAATGCCACGGACTGATTCCAGCTGCTCCAGATTTGCTTGATTAATGTTAATCTGGGCAATCTCTGACGGTCCGCTGACAGCCGCTTCAGCCTTTTTGGCATGCCCAGCTGCCGGATGGACACAAATTAAACCCAGCAACATTACCGGCAAAAGCCAGCTAATTTTATTTATTTTCTTCATATTAACTTCCTCCTCATTGACTTGAATGGTGAAAAGCTATCATAATTATTATTTTATGTCAATATTTATTTTATTTTTAATTATATTTAAGGTGTAAATTTTCATTTTTAATCATATTTTGATTGCATATAAACGTGATGACGCTTATAATTCTTCGAAAGGGGGGGCGCATGAGCACGGTATCCGAATCCGCATTGGCCGGGAAAATCGGCTTAAAAATGAAAGACATCCGCAAAGAGAAAAAAATTACTCTCATTGAACTCTCTCAATCAACTGGCGTGGCACAAGCCACACTTTCCCGAATGGAAAACGGTCAAATGCTCGGTACGGTTGAGAGCCACCGTCGCATTGCCGAAGCGCTAGGCGTTTCTTTAAGTCGTTTTTACGAAGGGATCGACAGCCGTTCTGAAAGCGTTAAAATACAGAAAGAAACGGACAAACGAAAAGTAGTTTTTAAAAACGACCATGCCAAATGTGAATTGTTAATTTCTGAGATTACCAGCAAGAAGATTGTACCTGCCCTGATTTCTTTGCAAGCGCACGGTAAAACACAAATGGACAGGGCTGAACGCGGGACGGATAAATTTTTATGGGTTTTGGACGGAACAATTCAAGTAAAGTTCGAAAATTCTCATTACGACTTGGAAAGCCACGATTCAATTTACTTTGATGCTTCTGCCCCGCACCAAATCGTCAATACCTCTTCACGTCAAGCCAAAATCTTGGCAGTTACTTCTAATTACTAACGCAACGATGTCATTAACCAATCAAAATAAGCTTGATTGATCTTTTGAATTGGCCACCCAATGATTTCGGGTACATCGTAAGAATGATGTTTCTTCAATAAAGACTCGACCGCGACAACCTGCGATTTCACAGTCTTGATTAAGAGCAATGCTTCATTTGCCCGATTAATTCGACGCCGCCACCAAAAAAAGCTTTGGATAGGATAAACAATATTAACACAAGCGGCTAATTTTCTTTGAAGCAGCAAGCGACTTAATTGGTGGGCTTCTTTTTTAGACGAAGCAGTTGAAATAATAAAATAAGGCGAGTTTTTTTGCCTGTTCAGGCGAGGCATAATACTATTTTGTTTGAGGATTTAGCTTAGCTGAAAATCCGCTTTTCTCATCGCCTAAGCTAATGTGACCTTCGCGGGCCAACCAGCCCAAACTCATCAGAAGTAGTTCTTTCGGTCGACTAATACCGTTTTCCAGCGTTGCCAAATCAGCACTTCCGTGTTTATCCAGATAATGCCAAATTTCACCAGCTGTAATACCGATTTCTGTAATCATGAACTTTAACCCCTTGGTTGATAAAAACTAAGAGGCTATGATAGTAACAAATTTTTCAATGTAAGGCAAACTAATTAATCAAGAAACTGGGATAAATCTTAAGTATAAAGAAGCTTCAATAACCACTCATAAAGCAATTTTAACTGGTTCTTCAGCATTGCCAAAACATTCACTTCCTTTTTAACCGGTGAGCGCAAGGTGCTCTCTGACTCCTGAGGGGCTGCCACTGGCATTTCAGCATAATCATGACCCGCCACTGTCTCAGAGGCGGTTTGAACCGGTAGCTGCGGGAGCGCATCCGTTGGCAAGCGATTGGGTTCAGTCGATACGGGGAAAAACCCGTCTTGAGCGGAATCATTTAAAACATTTTGGTACTGGGCTTCGGTGTAGCGGCCATCCGGGCTCACGCCGCCGTTTCGGTCATAGAAAATACCGGGTGTTTTTCTCTGCGGAGGCTCCATCGAATTGATTTGCGAAGAAATAGTTTCTAATAAATCGGTCAACTGGCTATTGGGGTTATTTTGATTTGCAACCGCAATCGTACCGCTGAAACCGCCGCCGCCAATAAAAGTGGGTGTGTCTGTTGGCGTGCCATCATCTGCATCCGTCGGACTGTCATTGGGAGGTGTGATGCAATTAGAAAAATCGTGCTGGCAGCCCAGCGCAGAATCGCAGCTATCAACCGAACAAGCAGTGCCGTCATCGCAATTGAGCGGCGTACCCGGCTCACAGATGCCATCTTGGCATAGTTCGGTGCCATTGCAGACATTGCTATCCGTACAGGCACTTCCGTTGTCTACCACGGCATTTTGACAACCAATTTGAGGAAAACAAGCATCCAAGGTGCAGGCGTTATCGTCATTACAATCAACCGCACTAAACACACATCCTGCGTTTGGATCACAGACATCATTGGTGCAAATATCGCCATCTTGGCAATTAAGCGGTGTACCTGCTTCGCAACCCAAGACAGCATCGCAACTTTCGGTTCCGTTACAAAGATTGTTATCATTACAAACCAGCGGCGTCCCGGTAATGCACCCCTGAATGGCATCGCAAATTTCAATGCCATTGCAGACATTTTGATCATCACAAACAAGCGGATTGCCTGCCACGCAACCTACAAACGGATCGCAACTTTCGGTTCCATTACAGAGATTGTCGTCATTGCAAACAATGGTTTCAAAAACACAGCCATTATTGCTGTCGCACGAATCACTGGTGCATAAACTATTGTCGTCACAAACAAGCGGTATGCCTGCTTGGCAGCCTAATACTTCATCACAAGTCTCTTCCCCGTTACACACATTATCATCATTGCACGAGAGTGGGGTGCCTGTTTGGCAGCCCAATACTTCATCGCAGGTTTCCGTGCCATTGCAAACATTGTTATCGTCACAAACCAATGGGGTTCCTTGCTCGCAGCCCGATATTTCATCGCATGTTTCCGTACCGTTACAAAGATTACCGTCATCACATTGAAGCGGCTCACCCGGCAAACAACCCAAAAAAGCATCGCAGGTTTCCGTCCCGTTACAAAGATTGCCGTCATCGCAAATACCGGGATTACGAAAACACTCGTTGGCAAACTGGAAATGAATTTGATGAATAAAAAACTCAGCGGAATGAATGCCCGTGCTATTCGGCTCCGTCACAACCGCAATTTCTCTGAGATGCATAAAAACTTGGTCGGATGGCAATTCAAATTTAAGCCGTACCAGCTCGTTGTTGCCGGGCACTTGAATATCAAAACTCTGAAAAACCGATCCAAATTCATCTTTCAATTCGATGCGGAATGACTGCGGGGAGACAACAGAAGTGTACACAAACATAAATTGATTGCCCCGCACATCATAATCTTGCGATAATTTCCAAAAATGTCCCGAAAAATCAGAAACTTCATCTTCATAAAAAACAGAAGTTCCAAAAATACTTGTTGTCCTGGGTTCTGCGTTGCCGATAGGGCCTTCGGAGTCAAAGTGATTCATGACTGACAAAGACACGTCGGGAAAAACAGCGGGCGGCTCGATGGCTTTTTGATTCGTGGTGGATATGGCCAAGTGCAAACGATCGTAAAGCGATTTGTAATCTTCCAAGAGGCTTCGATTGTCCAGATAGGCATTCAAATCTCTTCCGCCGCCGCCGGTTAAACCTAATACAAACGAAGCTTGATCCACCGCAATATGGCGCCTGGCATACTCGCTTCCGGAACGAAAAGAATCAACAATGCCAGCGCTTGAAAAAAAGTGAGGAAATTGTGAGGTGACGGCATCTAACCAATTAATCACAATCGGCGGATTGAGCGGATAAGCGCTTGCCAATGCATAAAGCGAACCGATGTCAAACACATCAGCATAAGGCGGATAATTTTTCTCGGCTGCTTCGGGAATACCCAGCGGACCAATGTACTGTGTATCTTCCGGCAATTGGGCCGCAGAAATAAACCCTGGAATCTGATAGCGATAAGCGTAGTCAGCATTGGTGTAAAAGAAATTACGGATAGCGGATGATATGTTGACAATCCGATTTTCTTGCGTCCATAACAGCGGCCACAAATTCTGAAAAGCACCGCCGTCATAAGGAACCAGATTGGGGATATCATTCGTAAACTGATCGACATACGTTTTATAAACAGGTACCAAGTTAAACCAAGCGTCCGTCGCATTTTGGGGTAAAACATCTTTGTACTTTGTGACCACAAAAGCAACACCCGCGCGGTATTCGGTTGCCAAACGATCAACGTAATGTTCAAAACCCTGCGTGGTGGTGTTATAACCCAAGTGAAAAATATTAAATGTCGGATCAAAGAAAGCTTGATAGCCTGCCCCCTGAGCATCCAGAAAGGCTTCGCCTTTTGTCGCTATGTCATTAACCAATTGTTCCTCAGGCTGTGAAAGGCCGGTGAGCGATTCTGCTGCACCGGTTAAAACCGCTATACTGAGAGATAAATTTGAGTTGTCCGCAAAAGAAACAAATTCACCGCCTTCGCCGGTATTTAAATCGATGAACGCCGGCAAAAACCCCGTATCCTCCCAGCCAATTGAATTTTGATAAGCCAGTAATTGATCAAGCACCATCACGACTTCTGTCAGCACTTCTTCGCGCGTGAGGTCCAAATCAAGATTGCCTTTAGCCGCTTCACCCAGAATTTGCAAATAAAAACCAATCGCAGTAAGTTGAGTCATAGGTGCCGGTACGCCATCAACATCAACATTGTCATAGGGCAAATGGGTCACCGGATCCAATCCGACACCCGGTTTAAAATAAGCCAATTGCACTGCAACCAAATTTTCTCTCACCTGCTCTTGTTCGGGTGTGAGCGATAGGTCGTCATAAAACAATCCCTTGATCTGAAGATGCAGTAAGCCCTCTTCCTCAGTCACAAGATCTGAATCAACCACAAAATTAATAAAAGCAATTTTTGAGAAATCAATTAAACCATTGAACCGACTTGTATCAATAACATAATACTGTGTATCTTCTGAAATTTGACCAACAGGAATAATGATTTGCTTGTCGTCGCCGTCTCTGATTTCTACTTTTAACTTTTCGGTGCCGAGCCCTGATAATCCAAAAACAATTTCGTCCAGACCGCTCAGATCACCCGTTTCAATTTCTTGGGGAGTTGAAAAATCATCGTAATGAATGGTGATGCCGCCAAATCGACCTGGTTCGGTGATTTCATTGTAAGCCAAGTCTGTCTGTGTGTCTGAAAGTTGCAGCACATCGTTCCCCTCATAAGAACCCCCGGTCCGATCCACACGAGGTTCGTCAGGCAAGACGGTCAAATCATCGCCTGTTTTATTAGGATCAGGTTCTAATTCGGTTGCTTGAAACGGAAAAACGCCAAAACGAAGCGAAAGCGTACCGTCAATCACGTCATTTTCCGCTTCAAAGATAACCCAATTAATATGAGTAATAGCGGTTAAATTAACTTGGTCAAAGTGTTCTAAGAAATTGGCGTAATATTTTGTTTCAATTCCATCAAACCCACCGAATGAAACAGATTGCGTGACATTAGACTGATCCTTCAGTTCCAAGCGAACAATGGTATCAACAGGCGCTCCTAAACCAAAAATCAAATCCTCCAATAAGCTCAAATCTTGCGGGACAGCATATGTAGAAAAAATGCCTGCAAAACCATTTTCAACACCCACATGATAAGTCACATCAAGCTGCGTGGATGATGGTTGATCCATTACAACGGTCACCCCATTTTCTTGACCGTCGCTATCTAAGGTGCCGAAATTCTGCACATCTAACAGCGTAATATCTTCCAATCCTTTCGTAGGATCGGGCATCACCACAAAATTAGATTCGTAAAAACCAAATCGTAAATTTAAAATGCCGTTTAGCGGATTATCTCCATCGATCACTAAATTAATTTCTTTCACTTGTGAAATATCACTAGATTCAAAAAGCGCCGGATCGATTCCATAAAATTTCTCCGAACCATCCTGGCTTACCAAAAACACAAAATCAACCACATTGCCTATATCTTTTACTTCCAGTTTTAAAACTGTACCTGCCGGAGCGGATATGCCCATCACCAATTGTTCTAAGTGAGTCAGATTGATTGTTTCAATAAACCCCGGGGTATCAGGATCATCATAAGCATGATAGACCCCAACAAATCCATTTTGATTGACCAAATTGTAAGTTAATCGGCTTTCTGTATCAGAAACCACTTCAAAATCTTGCGTCGCACCACCGCCATTAAAACCAGCGAAACCAAAGTTATTGAGAGATGTCACATCATTGATACCCAGATTACCATCTGGCTCAATCTCCGGATCAAACAAATAAAACCCAAGACGCAGGTCTAGACGGCCGCCGGCATTGGGATTGAGCGTGCCTTCAATCATGAGATTCATCTCAAGGATTTGGGTAAAGTCAATGTCCGGGAATAAGTCTTGGGTAATGGGATAAAACTGCTCGGTGCCGGTGGGTTCAATTAAATAGGCTTTGTTGGTATGGGCTTGGTTATCTTTGACTTCAAAGGTCACGACCATGTCTTGTGGAATGACGATGCCTAAAATGAAGGGGTCGATGTTTGTCAGATCAGCGATTTCAACTGGTTGCGTGCCGGGATCATCGAAAGAATGAAAGATACCGGCAAAGCCTGTCTCATTAACTTGAAAGTTAAGTGTGCCTTGGGTCTCGGAGGTAACTTCCCACTCAGCAGTGATTTGATTGCCGTTGCCGTCACTGTCCAGGGCACCGGCATTTAGAAAATCAAGTGAGGTCGTGTCCTCAGGCCCTTTGGTAGGATCGGGCTCAACTTCAGGTGTGAAATCATAGAAACCAAAACGCAGGTCAAGTGCGCCTTGTTGATTGGGATGCTGTGAGCCTTCGATGATAAGGTTCACTTCTTTGATTTGTGTTAAGTTAATGGCATTAAATAAAGCAGGATCTAAACTATAAAATTGTTCGCTGCCGTTTGTGCCTGAGAGATAAATGAAGCTTGCTTGATTGGTACTGTCTTTTAATTCCCAGCGAAGGCGTGTGAGGCTTTGGGCTTTAAGACCCATCACCATGCGATCAAGTCCTGAGAAATCCTGCGGATTATCAAAGGCATGAAAGATGCCGGCAAAGCCCTCTGTGTCTAGCCCGTAAGTTAATGCGGCTTGCGTTTCACTTGCTATCTCCATCGTTGCAGTCACTTGGTTACCATTGCCGTCGCTATCCAAGACGCCCGTGGCATCAAAAGCAAATGAGGTGACATCGTTTTGGTTAAGACTGGGGTCCGGCAGGATGGGATAGAAACCGAGATGAAACTCAAGGGCACCTGCCTGATCGGGATTGACACTGCCTTCGATTAAGAAATTAATTTCCTCAACATGCGTCAAGTCTACGCCTGCTAAAAGTGTGTTTGGGATGGCATAATAACGTTCTGTGGCGTCAATGCCTTTCAGGAAAAGAGACGCTCGGGCTTGACTTGTGTCTTTCATCTCAAGCTTAACCTTGGGACTTTGAGCGGATTGCAAACCAAAAATCAGATAAGAAATTTGCGTGAGATCAACCGGCTTGCCTTGAAAGGATTGAAAGATACCGGCAAAGCCTGTATGGTCAACCTGATAGCTCAGAGATGCTTTTTGATTAGAAAGAATGTTCAGTGCGGCTTCAATCGCGCTTCCATTACCATCCGAATCAATGCTGCCTGCTTGTAGGATGGGGAGTGGTGTCACATCCTCTCCGCCCGTCTGGCCATCCGGGCCCAAAGAATAATCGCCAAAATGAATAAGTAACTCACCGGATTGATTAGGGTTTTCCTCACCTGTGATCACGAGATTAATTTCTGTGACACTGGTGAGATTTACTTCATCGAAGAAGTCACTTGAGACTTGATAGAAGACTTCACTGCCCGTTTGATCAATGAGGGTGACAAAGTCCGTTGCTTCCTGACTGTCTTTGATTTCAAGTTTGATGCGAATACCGGCAGGGACTTGGGTGCCTAAAATAAAGTCACTCACCCCTGAAAGATCTTGCGGGGTGTTAAAGGCATGGTAAATGCCTGCAAAGGATTCTGTGTCGGTGACTTCATAATCAAGCCTGGCATAATTGGTTGAAAAAACTTGAAAGAAAGCATGGGCGGCATTGCCTTCCCCGTCACTGTCCAGGGCGCCTTGTGCTGTAAAGTTAAATGAGGTGATATCTTCAAGACCAACATTGGGATCAGGTGAGATTTCATCCTGAAACAAATAAAACCCAAGACGCAGGTCTAGACGGCCGCCGGCATTGGGATTGAGCGTGCCTTCAATCATGAGATTCATCTCAAGGATTTGGGTAAAGTCAATGTCCGGGAATAAGTCTTGGGTAATGGGATAAAACTGCTCGGTGCCGGTGGGTTCAATTAAATAGGCTTTGTTGGTATGGGCTTGGTTATCTTTGACTTCAAAGGTCACGACCATGTCTTGTGGAATGACGATGCCTAAAATGAAGGGGTCGATGTTTGTCAGATCAGCGATTTCAACTGGTTGCGTGCCGGGATCATCGAAAGAATGAAAGATACCGGCAAAGCCTGTCTCATTAACTTGAAAGTTAAGTGTGCCTTGGGTCTCGGAGGTAACTTCCCACTCAGCAGTGATTTGATTGCCGTTGCCGTCACTGTCCAGGGCACCGGCATTTAGAAAATCAAGTGAGGTCGTGTCCTCAGGCCCTTTGGTAGGATCGGGCTCAACTTCAGGTGTGAAATCATAGAAACCAAAACGCAGGTCAAGTGCGCCTTGTTGATTGGGATGCTGTGAGCCTTCGATGATAAGGTTCACTTCTTTGATTTGTGTTAAGTTAATGGCATTAAATAAAGCAGGATCTAAACTATAAAATTGTTCGCTGCCGTTTGTGCCTGAGAGATAAATGAAGCTTGCTTGATTGGTACTGTCTTTTAATTCCCAGCGAAGGCGTGTGAGGCTTTGGGCTTTAAGACCCATCACCATGCGATCAAGTCCTGAGAAATCCTGCGGATTATCAAAGGCATGAAAGATGCCGGCAAAGCCCTCTGTGTCTAGCCCGTAAGTTAATGCGGCTTGCGTTTCACTTGCTATCTCCATCGTTGCAGTCACTTGGTTACCATTGCCGTCGCTATCCAAGACGCCCGTGGCATCAAAAGCAAATGAGGTGACATCGTTTTGGTTAAGACTGGGGTCCGGCAGGATGGGATAGAAACCGAGATGAAACTCAAGGGCACCTGCCTGATCGGGATTGACACTGCCTTCGATTAAGAAATTAATTTCCTCAACATGCGTCAAGTCTACGCCTGCTAAAAGTGTGTTTGGGATGGCATAATAACGTTCTGTGGCGTCAATGCCTTTCAGGAAAAGAGACGCTCGGGCTTGACTTGTGTCTTTCATCTCAAGCTTAACCTTGGGACTTTGAGCGGATTGCAAACCAAAAATCAGATAAGAAATTTGCGTGAGATCAACCGGCTTGCCTTGAAAGGATTGAAAGATACCGGCAAAGCCTGTATGGTCAACCTGATAGCTCAGAGATGCTTTTTGATTAGAAAGAATGTTCAGTGCGGCTTCAATCGCGCTTCCATTACCATCCGAATCAATGCTGCCTGCTTGTAGGATGGGGAGTGGTGTCACATCCTCTCCGCCCGTCTGGCCATCCGGGCCCAAAGAATAATCGCCAAAATGAATCAAGAAATCGCCTGACTGATTTGGATTGTCTGCACCGGTGACGATGAAGTTAATTTCTTTTACACTGGCCTGATTAATGGCATCAAAAAAATCCTTGGAAATCTTATAGAACACTTCATTGCCTGTCTGTTCTATTAGCGTCACCGAATCAACATTATTTTGATCATCTTTAATTTCTAATTTGATTCGCGTATCAGCTGGCGCTTGAATGCCCATCACAAAATAATCCACGTGCGAAAGATCGGCAGCTGATAAAAATGCATGATAAAGTCCGACAAAAGATTCAGGGACAGTCACTTCGTAAGTGAGTTTGGCGTAGTTGGTGGAAAAAACTTGAAACTGCGCGCTTGCCGCACCGCCTCCGCCATCACTATCAATGGCGCCTTGGTTGTCAAAATTAAAAGAGGTGACGTCGCCTAAACCTACGTTAGGATCAGGCGAAATCTCTTCGGCATAGACACGGGGTGCTGACCAAGTAATGGTAATGATTGCTAAAACAATCAGGAAGCGTGATAGGCGTGATAAAAATCGGCGGCTTGGCTTGAATTGTTTTTTTTGAATACCCGTACAATACATCCGATCCCCTTGGAAGCGCTGCTAACTTTTCAGCAGTTAATGCGCCGCTAGTGTAGCGGCAAATTTGAATCTATGCAATACTTGATAAAAATATCTAATAACAGGTTGATATTAAATAATAACCGGTTATTTTTTAACTGTCAAATTTAAGGAGAGACTAACTTCACCTTATTAAGGTAATTTTTCAGGTAGGAAGACGTGTAACCAGGCTGGGTAACTAGTTCTTCCGGAGAACCTGAGGCGATGATTTGACCGCCGCCAGAACCGCCTTCCGGACCTAAATCAATGATGTAATCGGCCATTTTGACGATATCCAAGTTGTGTTCAATGATCAGGATCGTGTTACCTTCCTCACGCAATCTAAAAAAGGCGTGAAGTAAATTTTGAATATCAGCGAAATGAAGCCCCGTGGTCGGCTCATCCAATATGTATAACGTCTGCCCCGTAGATTTCTTACCCAGCTCACTGGCTAGTTTCACTCGCTGCGCTTCACCGCCCGAAAGCGTGGTGGATGGTTGGCCTAACTTCAAATAACTCAACCCGATTTCGTTCAAAATTTCCAGTCGATCGCGCACGGGTGGAATCGCTTGAAAAAAATCTTTTGCTTCTTCAATGGACAGATTGAGTACTTCGGCAATATTTTTTCCGTTGTAATATACTTCCAACGTCTGATCATTATAACGTCTTCCTTTACAATCATCGCATTGCACATAAACATCCGGCAAAAAACTCATTTCCAATCGAACAAATCCTTCCCCGCGGCATTTGGCACATTGTCCGCCACTGACATTAAAACTAAAACGGGATGCCGAATAACTTCGAAGCTTTGCTTCAGGTGTCTGCGCAAATAACTTTCGAATGTGGGTAAATAAATCCGTATAAGTGGCGGCGTTGGAACGTGGCGTGCGGCCGATGGGAGATTGATCAATGGCAATGACTTTATCAACTAAGTGAGCATTTTTGATTGATTTGAACTGACCTGTCCGGTAATCCGTTTTCCATATTTGGTTGTGAAGCGCCTTAAACAGAATATCATGAACCAGGGTGCTCTTACCCGATCCTGAAACGCCGGTAATGCAAACAAAACAACCGAGAGGAATTTTAACGTCAATCTGCTTTAAATTATGCTCACAGCACCCTTTCAACTCGATGATCTTTGCTCGGTGATAGTTTTTTCTTTTGATCGGTAGCTCAATCTTAAGATTTCCACTTAAGTATTGTGCTGTCAAAGATTCGGGATGGCTATTCAATTGATCCATTTGGCCAATCCCTGTAATCAATCCGCCGTGTTCACCGGCACCCGGTCCAATGTCGACGATAAAATCTGCTCGCCGCATGGTTTCTTCATCGTGTTCGATCACAATAACCGTATTTCTTAAATCTCGGAGCGATTCCAATGTGCGAATCAACTTTTCATTATCTCTGGGATGCAGTCCGATGCTGGGCTCATCCAGCACATATAAAACACCCGACAAACCAACACCAATTTGTGCTGCCAGGCGAATCCGCTGTAATTCACCGCCTGCTAAAGTCGGTACCGTCCGATCCAACGTCAGGTAGCCTAATCCAACGTTCACTAAAAACCGCAAGCGTTCTCTGATTTCTTTCAAAATAGAGTCTGAAATCTTACGAACAGATTCTTTGAATTCAATTGTCTGAAACAATTGGGATGCCTCGTCAATGGAAAGCCGGCAAATTTCAACGATATTCTTCCCTTCAATCTGAACACCCAAACTTTCGGGTTTCAATCGGCCGCCGCGGCATGCCGGACAAATTTCTTCCCGGATAAATTTCCGGATTTTGCGTTTAATCTCTTCGGAAGATGTTGAGTAAAATAAATTTTCCAATTCTTCAATGAGACCGGTGACTTCATCGGTGCCCCAAAAAAGCGCATCCCGAACTTCAGCCGGCAAATCTTGATAAGGCGTTTCAAGATCAAATTCAAAATGTTCTTTGAGATCGTAAACGAGATCTTCAATCACATACCGGTTAAAAGAAAAATAGATAGCTTCATTAATGGCGCCTTTTAGAAGTGCTTTGGTCGGATCGTGAATCACATAATCGGTCACCGCTTGCGATAGCTTGCCGATGCCGCGGCATTTCTGACAAGCGCCATACGGGCTATTGAAGGAAAACATATTTGGCGTAAATTCGGGATAACTGATGTCACATTTTAAACATGTCATTTTCTGTGAAAAAAGCAGCTCTTTCCTCCGGGCCTTGCCGCTGGCATCCACCATGGAAATCAAACAAGTGCCGTCTGTCAAACGAAGCGCTGTTTCGACTGATTGCTGTATGCGGCTGGCATGCTTTTCATTTGCTTCAACGGTATCAATTAAGACTTCAATATCATGCCGTTTTTTTCTGCTCATTGTGATGTCGCGGTGTACATCTTTTAATTTGCCGTCTAAGCGAATGTGTGTGAATCCTTGCTTCTTCACATCCAATATCAATTTCTTATATTCGCCTTTCCGTCCCCGGATGAGAGGTGCAAAAATGCCCAACTGCATGCCGGCAGGAATGTCACGCACGCGTTCCAGAATTTCCTGCGGCGTTTGCTTCGAAACCGAAGCCCCGCACTGATGACAATGAGGACTCCCCACTTTGGCAAATAGAAGCCGCATGTAATCGTAAATTTCAGTAACCGTGGCAACGGTTGATCTGGGATTGTGCAATAATGATTTTTGTTCAATCGCAATGCTCGGCGAAAGTCCGGAAATGTGGTCCACATCGGGTTTTTTCATCCGCTCAAGGAACTGACGCGCATAGGAGGACATGCTTTCCAGATAGCGCCTTTGCCCTTCGGCATAAATGGTATCAAAAGCCAATGAGCTTTTTCCGGATCCTGACAGGCCCGTAATGACAATTAACTGGTTGCGGGGTAAATCTAAGTTGAGGTTTTTAAGATTATGTTCTCGTGCGCCGCGGATGGAAATCTTGGATTCGGTTTTCATGTCCCGATTTTGATGGAAGAAATCATTTTATCAAAACACGCAATAGCCGAATGGAAGGCTAAAGCACTGGTTTTAGGATTCAGCTTAGAAGGCACATTATCGGTTCTTGTTTGAATCATGCCAAAGTCTCCTTCAATCAACACTTCATGAGAATTCCGGCGGAATGCGGGCGAGGTAATGATGGTGACCTTGGTACGCTCCGAGCCAATGCCGGCCAAACTGAGTGTTGCTGCCACATTGACGTTTTGCGGGAAATGTTTGATGGCTTGTTTGGCAGTCCCTCGAAAAACAACGGTTGGTTTCTGGATGCGCTTCAACCAAGCTTGTTTGTGTTTGAAATAAGGGGCGCTTTGAATTCCTTTGAGCGGTTTGTAAGTGCGAATCGAAACATGCCGGATAGCACTTGTTTTGGCAGCCAAGATACCGTCAATCCCGGACACCGCTCCGCTGGGAATATAAAGCAAGCCTTTGGCTTTTTTGAGGAGGCGCGGCGGAACACGCAATAAAGCTCCGACACTTAAAATCATGGCGTTCTTTTTTTGCTGAGTCAGAATAGGTAACATTTCGAGCACTGCCTGCTGAGAAGCCGCTTCAACGATAAAATCGGATTTCCGAATCAAAGAAGACAGCGGCAGTATGTCGGCTCGAAGACGCAAATCACGCTTGAGGCGTTCGGCAGCTTCGTGATGGCGATCGCACAGGAAGGCAATTTTAGCAATGCGATGATATTTTTTGGTAATGGCGTGGGTTAAAGCCCGTCCGATGGTACCGCAACCCACTAACCCGATGCGAATCATTCAAACACTGAAATCTAGACCGCCTGATTGCGATCATTGACGTGTACGATAATTGGTTTATATTTTGGCAATTCCGACTCATCTAACATGCAGAAATTCATAATGATGACTTTATCTCCCACTTTCGAATGGAGCGCAGCCCCGCCGTTCACACTAATTTCACCTGCGCCCGGTTTGCCTAAAATGGCGTAGGTCTCGACGCGAGAGCCATTGTTTAAATTGATCACCAAGACTTTCTCCCCCACCAAGATACGAGCTGCTTTTAGGAGGTTAGCATCAATCTTAATACTGCCCTCATAATCCACATTTGCCTCGGTAACGGTGGCCCGGTGAATTTTTGCTTTTAGCATTTCGCGGTACATGGCTATCTCCAGCGATTCATTAAGTATGGCCGTATATTCTATACTTGAATAACCAGATTATCAATCAATCTTGTATTCCCAATAAAGGCAGCTAGCGCAACCAAGACTGTTTTTTTGACTGTCCGGACAGCTTTGAGACGCTCTGGATCCACAATTGCCACGTAGTCTATTTGGTCTACAAAACAACTGAGATAAGCTTTTAACATTAACTGCAATTCGGAAGTTTGCCGCCAACCCAAGCGAATCGCTTTATCCGCAAGCGTTAATGTCACAAACAATTGTTTAGCACGGAGGCGGTCTTGCTTTGACAAATACTGATTGCGTGAACTCATGGCCAATCCATCTGCCTCACGGATAATCGGACACATCGCCAACTTAATCTTTAATTTCTTTCTCCGCACCAAATCTTCAATGACCTTAAATTGCTGAAAATCTTTTTGACCAAAGAATGCCGCATTCGGTTTTACCATTTCAAACAACCGATGAACCACCGTGACCACGCCACGAAAATGCCCCTGCCGTTTGGCCCCGCAAAGACCCTGTGCGAAATGCCCGGGTTGGATAAATGCTATTTTCTTCTTAGGATAAATTTCTTTTACCGATGGTATGAATACAACATCTGTTTTGACGCTTTTGAGCAACCGTAGATCTTGACGTTCCCGGCGCGGATATTTTTTAAAATCTTCGTGTGGTCCAAACTGAGTGGGGTTCACAAAAATACTGACGACAGCTGCTTGCGTTTGCTTTTTAGCCTGCCGAACAAGGGACAAATGCCCTGCATGCAGACCGCCCATCGTGGGGATAAATCCTATTCTTTTTTTTTGCGACCTGAATTTCTGAAGTGCTTGATTTAATTCCGACTGAGTCCTAGCAATCTGCATGACATTCATCCAGAAGCTCACACACACTTTTCTTGAGTGTGGGGTGAATCCAATCGGCTGCCAAATCCCATAAAGGTTTTAACACAAACCATCTTTCATGCAGCCGAGGATGCGGAATGGTTAAGCCCTGCTCAGCCACCACAAAATCGTCAAAGAAAAGGATATCTAAATCAATTGTACGGGGCCCATCTTTGACAGTCCGCTTTCGCCCCATTGTTTGTTCAATTTGTAATAACAATTTTAATAAAGTTTGGGGCGTCCCTGAAAACTGAAATGCCCAAACGGCGTTCAGGAACTTCCCTTGTGGTGGGCCCCCGACGGGGTTGGTTTCATAAATAGGCGATGTTTGAAATGCTTGAATATTGGCATCATTGGCCAAAAATAGTTTGGCCTGCCTGAACGCTGCATGCCGGTCTCCCACATTAGAACCGACTCCAATAAAAACACGATGCCAATTTGTTGATTGCATAGAGCGTTAAGAGGTTCGTTAAAAAGGACGTCTGGGACGTATTCGGACTTCTGCTATGGTACAGGTTTCCAATGTTGAAGCTGCGAGCAAAACAGCTTCGGCAACGTCTTCGGGTTGGATCATTTCATGTCTGCGGTTAAGCTCCCAATTGCCATGCATATCGGTATGAACCAGCCCCGGACAGATATTGCACACCTTAATGTTGTATGCGCGGACTTCTTCAAGCAAAGCATCTGAAAACCCTGAGACAGCAAATTTGCTGGCACAATATATGACACGTTTTCTTATTCCCATCTTACCGGCAACCGAAGAAATGTTAATAATGGCACCCGTTTTCCGTTTGATCATCAAAGGTAACACTTCGCGCGTTATGATCATCAAGCCGCGCACATTGACGTTAAACACATCATCCAAATCTTTGGTTGTTGATTGGTGAAAAGGGCCTTCAAGCCCGATACCGGCATTATTAACCAGAATATCGCAAGGCCCCAAATCCTGATTCACAGATTTGACAAATTGACGGACTTGGTTTTCCTGACTGATATCGCAAACGTAATGCTTGGCCTTTTGTCCCGCTTTGGTGAGCTCGCCTTCCAATTGTTTTAACCGGTCTTCACGCCTGGCCGCCAGGGCTACCTGAGCGCCTTGACTTGCAAAAGCACGTGCACAAGCCGCGCCGATACCGCTGGAAGCACCGGTTATAATGACGACTTTATTTTGAAAAGACACATGGCACCTACTTGGTATGAATTTTCTTGATTCGATTAACGGCTTCCGTTAACCGGTCTTCGGCCATGGTGAGCGAAATCCTAAAATAACCTTCCCCATTACTGCCAAATCCATTACCGGGCACCACCACCACATTAGCCTCTTTGAGAAATTTTAAACAAAGCTCTTGTGACGTGTAACCTGGCGGTACGGGAAGCCACATGTAAAAAGTCGCTTTAGGCGGTTGAATTTGCCAGCCAATTTCCTGAAATCCATTGACCACAATATCTCTTCGCTTCTGATAAATTGCCTTCAACCGATCAACTTCGGCTTGGCCATGTTCTAATGCTTTGAGACCCGCGATTTGAATCGCTTGAAAAATACCGGAATCAATATTCGCTTTCAATTTTGAAAGATGACGCACAACTTCATGGTTACCGCAGACAAAGCCCACGCGCCAGCCAGTCATGTTGTAAGTCTTTGAAAGTGAGTGAAATTCAACACCGACAGATTTTGCCCCCGGTGTTTGCAAAAAACTAAGCGGCTTGTAATGATCAAAGGCGATTTCGGTGTAAGCCGCATCATGACAAACAATCAATTGATGTTCTTTTGCAAACGAAACCGTGTTTTTAAAGAACTCAGGCGTTGCGCAAGCGCCTGTTGGGTTATTGGGATAATTCAGAAATAAAAGTTTGGCACGTTCTAATGTCCGGTCGGGAATGTCTTTAAACGTGGGTAAATATTGATTTTCTTCCAACAAATCAAGCAGATGGACTTCTCCGCCGGCAAACCAGGTAGCGGACTTATAGACGGGATAACAAGGATCCGGAACAAGTGAAATATCACCGGGATTCAGCAGCGCCAGAGGCAAATGGGCAATCCCCTCTTTAGAGCCGATCAGGGGTAAAATTTCGGTATCCGGATTCAGTTCAACGCCAAAACGATTCTGGTACCAACGTGCCATTCCTTTTCTGAGTTCAGGTAAACCCTGGTCCAAGGCATAACGGTGATTTTTGGCATCCTTGGCAGCTTCATAAAGCGCATCAATGATAAACTTCGGTGTGGGTAAATCAGGATCGCCGACCCCTAGATCAATCACGTCTTTGCCTTTTTGAATCAATTCACGCTTTAAGCGGTCTACTTCGGCAAAAAGATAGGGCGGTAATCTCTTAATACGATCGGCAGAATCAATACGTCCCATTTCAACTGACATCATCGCCCTTTCAACAGGTTCGTGCAAAAGAAAGCGGTTCAAAGGCGTGATTATACTGATGGATGGAAGAGGTGTCAATCAAGCGCGGACAACATTTCACAAGGTATGGACAAAGCGCAATTAGATGAGTGAGCGAAGCGAGTCGAAGGATTACCTTAAGAAACCCTTCGACGCGCTCACTTCATTCGCTTGCTCAGGGTGAAGGGCCGGGAGAACTCCCCGACCTCAATTAGATAACAAAGCAAAAACGAGAATCGCGGGCATGGAGTTCAAAGGCTTTATGAATGACTTCTTCTTTAACGGCAGGAATGCGTGTTTTGAGGTAAAGGGAATAGATGTCTAAGAGTTCATTTTTCTTTTGCTCTAAATGAGCACTTAAACCGGCTGTTTCATTGGCATCTAGGACATATAAGTAGATTTCCATGCCTGGTTCTCCTTGACGATTGAAACGTTTACGAAAGCACCTGCCAAAGCATTTGCCTAAAATCAAAGCTTGGCTCGATAGCCATGAGCCGGCCCATGCTGGAATACAAACGATTCTTCAGCGCCTCGTCATGGGTTTCGTGCCATTTTGAGTATAGTTTCAGAAATTCCTTTTCTAACCGTGACGTTATTCTCATTCTTCCCTCCCCTTTGAACTTTGATTTGATGGATAAATCAAATGGATATCAAAACCGAAATTTGGATCCAAAGCCTTAATTTCTTCAACCAACCTCACCATTTGAGGGATGAGGTCTTTTGATTTAGAAGCCAGCCATGCACCATACAAATCCAGAAAAGCATCTTGTTTTTCTTTAACCATTTTTTCGTGATCGGGTGTTTGTGTTTCGCCCGGGACTTGAATTGAGAACTCTCCGGGCGCATGTTTCATTTTTTCAATCACTTGAAAATATTCACGGCGTACCGTGTGCAAAATATGCTGATAGTCCTGAAAACCCTGCGCTAATTTGTCTAAAACGTCACTGACAGCAGTTGGTTTGCGATAAATCAAATGATTGTATTGAGCCGCATGGTCATAATAGGATTGGCCCATTTCAATAAACTGCTTTTCACTCTTGTGCACCATGTGCGGCCTATCTGCCGTGAGATCATTAAAGATGCCCAAATGAACGAGCAAATAATCGGCATTCACCTTATAAATAAAGTAACGAATGACTTTGTCATCGTTTTGCTGTACCAAATCCATGAGATCACTTGCATTGATCTTAAGATAACGTCTGGTGAGTCCTCGATAATCCGGAAGCGACAACGCAAAAAGTAAGTGCGCCAGGTAGATATTGACGTCTTCATCATAGCCTTTTTCATTAGAAGGCATGCCGCATGCCTGCCGCGCATGAATGAGCGAATTGAGCAAGTAGCCGATGACAGCATCGCGGTCGTTTTTTTCCATATCAAAATATTGGTTATTCTCATGGTTTTCCATAGTTAAAGCCTTTATAAATATGTTTAATTTAAGCCAAAAAAAAATTACCCACTATACCGGACTTATATAAAGTTTGCCTGTTGCTATACTGGATGTCAACGGGACAAACCAATTTTTGCATGAAAATAAATTTTATGTAAGTTATTTATTATAAATAAGTTACATAAATTAACCTAGACATAAGCTGGATAGGTTTGTTTTAGCTGGGAGATAAAGTGTAAACTTTTAGGCTGCTTATCAAACCGATCATCCAAGAATTGACGCATGGCTGTCCCTAGTTCTTGAGAGATCTGTTGACCCAATTTCAACGTGACTGCCCTTTGAAAATCGGTGCGTGCCAGGAATTGCATGGCTTGCGCACAACCATGAGAAATTCGAAAGCCGCTTTGAGACTGCTCATAACAGGACTCGCAAAAAATACCTCCCTGCCGACCGCTGAAATAGATCACTTTAAAAACCTTGCCACGGCAGCCAAGGCATTCCGTCAAATTTGGGAAAAAACCAAGCGCATAGAGCAGTTTAATTTCAAAAGTGCGGGCAATCAAGTGACAAGACATTGGCTGATCCTCAAGTGCCCCGATGGCTGCATGAAACAAATCAAAAATATCGGCATGTGCTTCGCCTTCTTCCAGAAAATGATCAACCAATTCCGCAAAATAACTTGCGTGTGCAATTGACTCGAGGTAATTTCTTAAACGCGAATGAGAATTAATCAGCGAGAGTTCCGTGATCAAATGTAAATTGGTTCTGGTTTTAGAGAAATAAATAAGATTGGAATAAGTAAATAATTCGCACGAACCAAACCACTTGCTTTTCTCCTGCCGCGCACCTTTAATCACGCCTTTGATTTTCCCGTAAGAGCGCGTCAAGCAAGTGGCAATCCAGGACGTCTCGCGAAGAGGTATTTTGCGTAACAGATAACTTTTGGTCTTATGAATAGCCATCGTCTTAACGAATGATGCCGTCAAATGACCTAAACAAACGCAGTAATTTTTCTTGTTTGATAAACATTTTTGCCCGCGCCTTAACTCGGTGATCACGCTCGCCCAAGAGATGTAAAATACCGTGGATCACATAACGCATCAATTCTTCTCCTTGTTTCACTTGATATTCTTTAGCATACCTTATGACCCGATCAACTGATATCACAATTTCACCGAGCAAACCTTTTGCGCCGGGCAAATGAGGCCAATGTTTAGGCGATTCAAAAGCCAATACATCCGTAGTTTCATCTACCCCATGATACTCGCGGTTCACCGTTCGCATTTTGGTGTCATTTAAAAAAACAAGCGATAACCCTTGCTTTAACCGAAGTGCCTTGGAAACCTTTTGGGTAAGGCGTGAAATTTTAGTGAGATTCAGGCGATTCTTAGAATACAGATTGGTAATGTGAACCGAGGCTGGCTTACTGATTCTTTTCATGCTGATCGTAAGCCTTGATAATGGCTTGTACCAACGGATGGCGTACGACGTCTTTTTCGTTAAAATAAATAAACTTAAGTCCCTCGATGGTATTTAAAATGCCTTGCGCTTCCAACAAACCGGATCGCTTGCCGTTGGGAAGATCGATTTGCGTGACATCACCCGTGACAATCATTTTAGAAGAAACCCCTAATCGCGTGAGAAACATTTTAAGCTGCTCATAAGTACAGTTTTGCGCTTCATCCAAAATGACAATGGCATCATTGAGCGTTCGGCCTCGCATGTAAGCCAAAGGCGCCACTTCGATCGTGCCGCGTTGAATATGGCGGGCTGCTTCGTCAAAATCCATCATGTCATAAAGAGCATCGTATAACGGCCTGAGGTAAGGATTAATTTTGGCAGAAAGATCGCCGGGTAAAAAGCCTAAACTTTCACCCGCTTCAACCGCCGGCCGTGTCAAAATAATCCGTTCAATTTGCTTTCGTTTCAGTGCATTGATGGCCAATGCCATTGCCAAATAGGTTTTGCCGGTTCCGGCAGGTCCAATGGCGATGACCACATCATAATGATTGACGGCATCTAAATATTCTTCCTGGTTAATGCTTTTGGGTTTGACAACTTTACCTTTGTGAAAAAATTGTGCGGACTTAGATCGCCCTGCATAATGTTCGGGGGATGTGCGGGGGACTGCAACCGTTAATTGGCTGCCGTCAGAGCGAATCTGCCGCAACATGTCTTTAAAGTAATCAATGGCCTTAGCCACATTGGGTTTTTGGCCTTCAATGGTTAATTCGTGATTCTTGGCAGAAATATGAACGCGGAAATGTGTTTCGGCAAAGCGAAGTTTTTCATCCAAATTGCCATATAGGGCAATGGCTTCATCGTCAGAATGCAATTTGAGTGTTTTCTTCAAGTCTTAATCCTTATGTGCAGTTCTTTTAACTGTTTATCGGCAACACTCGAGGGCGCTTCGCTCAACAAACAAGTACCTTTTTGGGTCTTGGGAAACGCAATCACCTCTCGAATAGATTCTAACCTGAGAAGCATGGCTGTCAAGCGGTCAAGCCCCAAAGCAATCCCGCCATGAGGGGGTGCCCCGTATTGAAGTGCCCTTAAAAAGAACCCAAATCTTGATTGGACTTCTTCATCGGAAATCCCGAGTACTTTAAACATCTCTTGCTGCACTTTTTGAGAGTGAATACGAATACTGCCGCCGCCGATTTCCGTTCCGTTTAATACCAAATCATAAGCGCGCGCACGAGCCTGAGCGGGCTTATCCCGCAAAGACGTCATATCCGCTTCCTTGGGAGAAGTAAAAGGATGATGTTTCGCCTGCCATCTTTTTTCATCCGGATTCCACTCAAGCAACGGAAAGTCTACGATCCAAAGAAAGCAAAAACTCTCGTGATTGATTAACTTCAATTCTTTAGCTAACCGGCATCTTAACTCGCCTAAAACAACACAGGTGGTTTCCCATTCATCCGAAACCAAAAAAGCCGTATCGCCATCTTTCAATTCTAGAGCTTTGATGAGCCCTTTGATTTCATCGGGAGAAAGAAATTTGGCAATGGGCGATTCCAGTTCGCTCGAAGCAATCGATTTAACTTTCAACCAAACCAATCCTTTGGCCCCAAAGTCTTTTGCGACTTGGGTGAAATCATCCAGTTCTTTTCGGCTAAAAATCTTACCGCCTACTTTCAAGCCCTTCACAACCCCGCCGCTTGCGATATTTGCTTGAAATACTTTGAACTGAGTCACTCTAAAAATCTCGGTGAGTTCTTTGAGCGGTAAACCAAATCTGAGATCAGGTTTATCGCTGCCGTATTGGTTCATGGCATCCGCATAAGTAAGCCGCTGAAACGGCGTATTTAAACTTTGATCCATGACATCACGAAAAATGACAGCCATCATGCCTTCGATCAAAGTATGAATGTCCTCCTCGGTAATAAAAGACATCTCGATATCAATTTGCGTGTGCTCCAATTGACGATCGGCGCGCAAGTCTTCGTCGCGAAAGCAGCGAGCAATCTGGAAGTAACGGTCTACACCTGAGACCATCAGCATTTGTTTGAAAAGTTGCGGCGACTGCGGCAGCGCATAAAAGGTGCCGGGTGTTAAACGCGAAGGCACCAAAAAGTCACGCGCTCCTTCCGGCGTACTTTTGGTCAAATAAGGCGTCTCAATTTCGGCAAACTGCTGTCCGTCGAGATATTGCCTGACGGTGGTTGTAATTTTTGAGCGTGTGAGCAACCGATTCATCATGGTGTGCCGCCGAATATCTAAAAAACGGTACCGCAGCCTAATTTCTTCGGAAACTTCCATTTGATCTAAAATTTCAAACGGGGGCGTTTCGGATTCGCTGAGTAATTTAAGTTCTGAAACGATCAATTCAATTTCACCGGTCGGAATTTTCTTATTCACAGTCCCTTGCGGACGCGCAGCCACTTGACCTGTTACCGAAATCACATATTCAGATCTCAATTTGTTAGCAGCATCATGAACCGCTTTGGCTTTGGTGGGGTCAAATACCATTTGTGTTTTACCCCAACGATCGCGTAAATCGATGAACAGTAATCCGCCGTGGTCACGCCGGGCATCCACCCATCCGCATAAAGTGACTGTTTTTCCGATGTCCGCCTTTGAAAGCTCGGCGCAGTGATGCGTTCTTAACATGATTTTAATGCCTCGTCTAATTTCGCAAGCGGGGTGGTTACCTGGCTGCCGGTTGTCATGTTTTTGATGCTGACTTCTTTCTTTTGATATTCGTTTTCACCGACGATGATCGTCAAGGCAGCGTTGATTTTGTTTGCTTGCTTCAGGTGTTTGGCAATATTTTTGCCGCCAAATGAAAAACGTCCCTGCTTGCCCGTGCGAAACAAACTTTGAGCAATTTGTCTATAAAAACCGCAGCTCGATTCGCCATGAACTAAGCCGGCCACATAGACCAAATTGGTCTTTAAAGCTTGTGCCAGTGAAATACCTTCGGCTTCCAATGCCATCAGGAACCTTTCAATTCCCATGGCAAAACCGCTGGCACCTACGTGAGAGCCTCCCAGCGAGGCCACCAGCCCGTCATAGCGACCACCGGCCAAGATTGCATCCTGAGCCCCCAACCCTGCTGTCGTCACTTCAAAAACACAGCCCGTATAATAATCCAGCCCTCTTACAAGACGATGATCAATTTCGTAAGCCACGCCGGCTTCGCGCAACAACTTTTGTATGGCCTCAAAGTCATCCCTGGCTTCTTTGGACAACTCAATGGCGGGAGCTGCTTTAATTAATTTCTGCAGGTCAGGATTTTTACTGTCTAAAATCCGGAGGACATTCTTTGAAAGACGAAACTGTGAATCTTCATCCAATTGATCCCGATGCTTCGTGAAATATTCTTTCAGTCGATTTGCGTATTGCAAACGGTCATTTTCGGTACCCAGGTTATTAATCTTGATCTTGTATTTTTGCAGGCCAAATACATCAAAATAGGACTTAATCATAATCAATAACTCGGCATCATTGACCGCCGAGCGTGTATTAATGGTTTCAACGCCCATTTGAAAAAATTCTCTTTTGCGTCCGGCTTGCGGCCTCTCAGCCCGATACATCGGCCCTAGGTAATATAAATAAAGCGGCTCATTTTCATGAATCAGGCGATGTTCAATGGCAGAACGAACCACCGAAGCCGTCATTTCAGGGCGCAGCGTTAAACTTCGTCCCCCACGGTCTTCAAACGTGTACATTTCTTTATGCACAATATCCGACGCTTCCCCAATCGACCTTTGAAAAAGTTCGGTCGCTTCTATCACAGGGGTTCGAATTTCCTGAAAACCGTAAGCATCCAAGAATTGGCGGGTACGCCGTTCAAATAACTGCCATGACTCAACTTCCCCCGGCAGAATATCTTTCATTCCTTTGACATTTTGGAATTTCATGATTGCCACTCAAAATACGTTGAGGTAAAGGCAGCTGGTTTTGGCATGGACATCAATTGAACGCGAATACAAGATAGGACAACTTCAGTTCGATAAGGCATGAATATAAGAATTAAAACTGCCTGACATGAACGAGGCGCTCTCCCGGCACTGTCGTGCTGAATGATGAGAACCGCTTAGTTGAATTAACCGTTTCTAACTTTTCGTTTTTTTGCTGCACGAAGCTTGCGGCGCTTGATTTCGCTAGGTTTTTCATAATGTTTTCGGGCTTTTAAAACCTTCAAAATACCTTCGCGTTCAATCTTCTTTTTTAACCGGCGCAACGCTTTATCTAACGGCTCGTGATCACCAACCGACACTTCAGGGGCCATAATTGATTCATTCCTTTCTATCAAGATGATTTTAAGTTTAAAGAATGCATTATATCGTCCGCTTCGTTTTTGTCAAGAACTCGATTAATGTAACTACTTTGATGATAACAAGATAAGCGGATTTTAAAGACGAATTATGATTGACATCAAAAGTGGCCTTCGCTATAGTAACCCTCTACCATGATTGACACAGCTTTATGGCATTTGGAACTCAAAAATTATTGGGTAACCTTTTTACGGTTTATCTTCCCTGCGAATTGCCTGCTTTGCCATCAGACTCTCCTGCTTGATGAAGCGGTTTTATGCAGCTCCTGTTTTGATCATCTTCCCCGCTTAAAGCACCCCCAATGCCAAAAATGCGCTCTTGAAATACCGCCTTATCACCACGCAGCAACCAACGTGTGTCAAGATTGCCGAAATGAGAAAAGGTTTTTTGATCAGGGGACAGCTTTCTACCGTTACCAAGATGGAATGAAGACTCTCATGCGAGCAGCAAAATTCAACGGTATGCCTTGGGCATTTAAAGTTTTTAAACCCGATTTTCAACAAACACTGACTCCCCTGCCCATCGCTCAATATGATATGATTGTACCGGTGCCGCTTGATTGGTGGCGAGTGAGACAGCGAGATTATAACCAGGCACATCTGTTAGCAGCCTATCTCGAACGGGGCGGCCAAACACCGCGTATCCGGCAGGCACTTTTAAGATCAAGACACCGGCAGCCGCAAAGTTTATTAAATCGAGAACAACGGAAAGAGAATCTTAGAAATTTATTTCGAGTGGATAAAAAAATACCCGTTCATGGTAAAACCATTTTACTCGTTGATGATGTTGTGACGACAGGCGCCACCATGAACGAGTGCGCCCGAACATTAAAACAACATGGCGCAAAGCGAGTCGATTTTGTTGCACTAGCCCGTACGGTTACCTTATGAAAATTCTTGACCGATATTTAATTAAGTATTTTTTAATCCCAACTCTTTTCTGCGCCGTGATGCTTATTTTCCTTGTTTTGGTTGCGGATGTTTTTGACAACCTGGACGAATTCCTTAGAAATCAGGTGACTGTTAGGCAGGCATTGCGTTATTACCTCAATTTAACCCCCTTCGTTTTTGTTCAAGTGATTCAATGGGCCACACTTTTAGGAACCTTGTATTTATTGGTTCAACTGAATGTTCATAACGAGTTGACAGCCATGAAAGTATCAGGACTTGAAATTGCCATGATCGTCAGGCCTTTGGTGTTTGTGGGTTTTTTGATGGCAATCTTTACTTTTCTGGTACGGGATCAATTGGTCCCGCCAACCTACAAGCAAGCCATGCGCATCCAGGCAGAGCGGATTGAAAAAAAACAGAAAAAAGAAGACCGAAAAGTTTATATGGATATTACTTATTATGGAAGCGGCAACCGCTTGTATTACGCCAAGACATTCAACGTGGCTGACGATGAAATGCGGGATTTCATCATTTTGTGGCTGGATCAAAACAAGACAACCCGCAAAAAAGTGATGGCAAGAACCGCTCATTGGAACGGCTCTTTGTGGATTTTGAAACAAGTGAATGAATTCGAAATGTCCTCAACAGGCCAAATGGTTGCACAACCCAACAGTTACGACCAAAAGATATATCCGGAAATCACGGAAACGCCGGAAGATTTTTATCGAGCAGCGGCTGACACCAATTATATTTCATACAAAGACCTGAAACAGTATGTCAACCGATTAAAAGAAAATGGATTGATACTTTCCAGTGAATTGGTCGATCTCCAGGAGCGGTTGGCTTCACCATGGCATTCTTTAATCATCATGTTTATTTGTATTCCACTGTTAGCGAAAACTGCTACCCGCAAGTCCATTGCAAGTTCCATCCTAGCCTGTCTAGGCATCGTTTTTATGTTTCACGTCTCGACAGCTGTATTGATGGCACTTGGAAAATCAGGCAAAGTCTACCCTTTTGTTAGCACATGGGCCAACAACTTCCTTTTCGGGTTTATTGCCTTATTTTTTCTCGACCGCGCGGATCACTGAGGAATTTAGGTTCCCATCTCCCAAGAAGCCAAATAATGCGATTGCTCTTTGGTCAATCGGTCAATGCGAATGCCTTTGGAGTGAAGTTTAAGAACGGCAATGTTTTCATCAATGGCTTTCGGAACCGCATAAACACGCCTTTCCAATTGATGGCCGGATTGTACAATAAACTCAGCGCTCAACGCCTGATTGGCAAAAGACATATCCATCACGGCCGCTGGATGACCTTCGGCTGCCGATAAATTAACCAATCTGCCGTCTGCCACTAGATTAATTTTTCTGCCGTCTTTGAGCGTATATTCGGTGACATGAGTTCTAGCTGCCCGAACTTGTTTGGAAAGTTTCTTGAGCGCGGGAATATCAAGTTCAACATTGAAATGTCCCGAATTCGCAACGATGGCGCCGTTTTTCATGTTCTGGAAATGTTCACGGCGAACAACATGGATATTGCCTGTCACCGTTACAAAGACATCTCCCAAACGTGCCGCTTGAGCAAGGGGCATCACTTCAAAACCATCCATGGCTGCTTCTAAAGCTTTCAGCGCATCGGTTTCTGTGACAATCACACGCGCACCCATGCCTCGTGCCTTATTGGCCAATCCGCGGCCGCACCAGCCATAACCGCAAACGACAAATATCAGACCCGACATCAAGACGTTTGTGGCACGCAGCACACCATCAATGGTGGATTGACCGGTGCCGTATCGATTATCAAAAAAATGCTTGGTTTGAGCGTCATTGACCGCAACAACCGGGAACAATAACAACCCTTTTGCTTCCAGACTCCGCAAACGGATCACGCCGGTCGTGGTCTCTTCGGTGCTGCCTTTAATTTGTTCGGCCAAATGGGGGCGTTTGCTGTGAATCTCAGATACCAAATCTGCGCCGTCATCCATGGTCACATGCGGCTCATGATCCAAGGCAGCGCCGATATGGCGGTAATAAGTTTTATGATTTTCACCTCGGATAGCAAAAACAGGAATCTTATGGTGCTTCACTAAAGATGAGGCAACATCATCTTGCGTACTCAAAGGATTGGAGGCAACCAAAACACAATCGGCTCCGCCTGCTTTCAGAGCAATCATCAGATTAGCTGTTTCGGATGTAACATGCAAACACGCCGAAATGCGGACACCTTTCAGCGGTTTGTCTTTCTGAAAACGGTCATGAATCAATTGGGTCACGTGCATTTGTTTACCTGCCCACTCGATTCTTAATTTACCTTCATTTGCCAAACCAATGTCTTTGATATCGTACTTCAAAGTTAACTCCTTTTGCTTAAAAATAGATGAGATGTCTTATTTTAATCTTAACGGAATAATTGAGATGCGATCACTCTCGATTTAAACGAGGCTTACTTGCTTTTTTTTGACTCAGAAGAAGCTGCGCCGGAATTTTCCAGGGCCTGGCGAATTTTTTGTGCAGCATTTGTTTTTTCCCAAGTAAAACCTTCTTCTTCGCGGCCAAAATGACCGTAGGCGGCTGTTTTCTGATAAATGGGCCGACGCAAATCAAGTTGCGAAATGATCCCGTTAGGGGTGAAATCAAATAACTGACGCAGGACCTGTACTATTTGATTGTCCGCATACTGACCTGTCCCGAAAGTATCAATTAAAACTGAGACCGGTTCGGCAACCCCGATGGCATAAGCAATTTGAATTTCGCATTGGCGTGCCGCACCGCTTGCCACAACATTCTTGGCAAGGTAACGCGCAAAATAAGCAGCCGAACGATCAACCTTGGAAGGATCTTTACCGCTAAAAGCCCCTCCGCCGTGGGCACCGTAGCCGCCGTAAGTATCGACGATAATTTTCCGGCCTGTTAAACCGGTATCGCCTTGCGGTCCGCCTATTTCAAAACGGCCGGTGGGATTAACAAAAATTTTTGTTTTTGCATCAAATAAATTCGCCGGAATAACACGCTTAATCAGAATGTTTTTAACATCCTTTTCAATTTTCTCCAATGCAACATTCTTATTATGCTGCGTGCTAATGACAATGGCATCAATATGTACCGGTTTGTCATTTTGATATTCGATGGTGACTTGGCTCTTACTGTCCGGCCTTAAATAATCCAATTCCCCTTGTTTGCGGATCTTGGTTAATTCCCTCACCAACTTGTGGGCCAATGCAATCGGTAAAGGCATGAGTTCTTTGGTTTCATCGCAAGCAAATCCAAACATCATCCCCTGATCGCCTGCCCCGCCTTTATCGACACCCATGGCAATATCGGGCGACTGACTTTGAATGTGTGTTTGCACTTCACAAGTTTTGTAGTTAAACCCCATTTCATCGCTATCGTAGCCAACTTCTTTAATAACATGTCTGGCCACTTTTTCATAATCGATTTTAGCTTTGGTGGTAAGTTCACCGGCCACAAACAACTTGCCAAAAGTCACCATGGATTCGCAGGCAACGCGAGACAAAGGATCTTGGATTAAAGCGGCATCCAGAATGGCATCTGAAATTTGATCGCACAATTTATCGGGATGGCCTTCGGATACTGACTCGGATGTAAACAAATGTTTTTCTTCTTTCATATATGCTCCCAAATAATGCTAACTCTTTATAACATCATGACTTAAATGCCTGCCGAACCAGGGTGTCGGCTTTGCGATAAGACTCAAAATCGCCAATATCATACCATGTCCCTTCAAAAGGGAAAGCAAAAACTTCCGTGCGTTCACTGAGCCATTTGATGTAATGACCCGGGGCATCCGGGTTTTGATTACCGGCTAAAAATTGATCAATTAATTTCAGATTTTCCTTGGGGAAAAAGTAAACACCCGTTGAGGCCAGCGTAGTCGTGGGATGTTTTGGCTTTTCAAAAAATTGGGTAATTTTGTAGTGATTATCATGCGAAATCAAGCCGTATTTGGTTGCCAATTTTAAGTCTTTCACATCATAAACAGCCAGTGTCGCCGCAGGCCGGTGAGAGACCGCATTTTGGGCAAATTGATTCAAATCAGAATCAAAATAATTATCGCTCGCCAATACGAGGATGTCATCTTCGGCGTTAAAACTCTTGAGAGCTAAATTCATGTCACGAATAGCCCCTAAACGCGTCTCATTGCTATCGGTATGATCGTTCAATACATGAATGGGTTCCCGCGGGTAATATTGTTCCTTCCATTCTTGAAAATGATCAAAAAACTTTGCATTAGTCACCACGCACATTTCATCTAACTCACGAATGGCTTGCAGTTTATCAATTAAGTAATTAATCATAGGCCGGCCGGCTAATGGTAAAAGCGGTTTGGGCTTATCCTTCGTTAAAGGATACAACCGAGTGGCATAGCCGGCGCAAAGCATCATGGCCTTCATCGCATCCCCTTATTCAGCAAATAAATCCGGCGCCATTTTTTTAATTTCTTGTTCGGCAAAATCTCGAATCTCTTCGGCCGTGCTAAAACGCATTGCCTTCCGCGTCATTTTGGTTAACTGGTCAAAGCGAACGGAACGAACGGCTTTTTTGACTTTTGGGAGTACAAAAGCGCTGGTGCTAATTTCATCAATGCCTAAACCAACTAACAAAAGGGCCGCAATCGGATCACCGCCCATTTCGCCGCAGATACCGACCCACTTCTTTTCTTTTTTTCCGTTGGTAATAATTTGCGACACCAATTTCAAAATAGCCGGATGGGTTGGTTGATATAAATACGCAATCTTTTCATTGCCGCGGTCAACCGCCAAAGCATATTGAATGAGGTCATTTGAACCAATCGAAAAAAAATCGCAGGACTTTGCCAAAATATCACTGATCACAGCCGCCGAAGGAATTTCGATCATGGCGCCCACTTGAATTTGATCATCAATCTTAACACCCTCCCGCTTTAGTTCTTCTTTGGCATCATTAAGTATTTCACGGGCCTTTTGAAATTCTGAAATGGTAGAAATCATCGGGAACATAATTTTAAAATGACCGAAAGCACTCGCCCTTAAAACCGCACGTAATTGCACTTTAAAAATATCAACCCGTGTTAAGCAAAACCGAATGGCACGCCAGCCCAAAAAAGGATTCATCTCATGCGGCAATTCCATAGAAGATAAGAATTTATCGCCTCCCAAATCAAGCGTACGAACTACCACTTCCTTGGGCGCCATTTTTTCGGCAACAGTTTTATAAGCTTCGAATTGCTCTTCCTCCGTCGGTAAATCGGGGCGGTTAAGATAAAAATATTCAGTCCTATAAAGCCCGATGCTGTCGGCTCCGTGGGCTAAAACAGAAGGAATTTCGTCAGGAAATTCAATGTTAGCAGAAAGCGTAATCTGATGACCGTCTAACGTTTTAGCGGGTAATTTTTGAAGTTTATCCAACTCACTAATAAGTTCGATAAAGCGTTTTTCTTCACGATTATAACGGTCTAACGTTTCCGTGTCGGGATCCAAAATTACATCACCGCGCGTACCGTCTACAATCACCGTATCGCCATTGACCACTTCTTTACTGATGCGGTCAAGCCCGACAACCGCAGGAATCTCAAGCGATCTCGCCATAATAGCCGTATGTGAAGTCGGGCCGCCGATATCTGTCGCAAATGCAATCACATTTTTCTTATCCATGCTGGCTGTTTCGGAGGGAGATAAATCGTGCGCGATGATGATGATGGGTTCTTTGAGATCGCTCAGTGATTCTTTCTCGTGACCCATGAGATTGCGCATGATACGGCGTCCGATATCTTTAATGTCACTGACCCGCTCACGCAAATATTCGTCGTCAATTTGAGAGAAAGCGTGAAAATAACGTTGAACCACAATCGAAAAAGCACGTTCTACCATCACTTTTTCTTCCCTCACCTTTTGAATCACATCTTCAATCAAGGTGCGATCTTCCAAAATGAGTAAGTGGGCATTAAAAATATCAGAATGTTCATGTCCGATTTCGTTGGATATTTTTCTCCGGATACCGAGTAATTCTGCGCGTGTTTTGGTTAATGCTTCTTCAAAACGCGCAATTTCACGAGGCACTTCATCCTCGTGAATATGAATGGCAGGAATCGAAAAAAAGTCCTCGCTATGAAAAACACGGACTTGTCCGATAGCAAAACCGGGTGAAACTGGAATGCCGTGAAGTACCAACATTACTATTTTTCCTTAAAATTTTCTTCAAACAATTGCGCGATGGCTGCCATCGCTTTCGCAGCATCGGAACCTTCAGCGCGCACTGTAATCGAAGTGCCCGGACCGGCTGCCAACATCATGATACCCATGATCGACTTCCCGTTGACGGTCTGTTTACCTTTTATCACCGTAATCGTACTTGCAAAACGGCTGACAGCCTGCACAAACAGGGCAGCGGGTCTTGCGTGAAGACCAAGCGAGTTACGAATGGTAAATTTTTGTTCGAACTTTTCGTTTGTTTGTTTAGAATGCGGTTTGTCCATAAAAACTAACGTGTTTTTTGCAAATACCTGTCCATGATTAACTTGGCCAGCTTTTCAGAATCATGCCGGACTTGTTCGTCTAATTGAAGCATCTTTCCTTCTACCACCTCATAGCCGCGCGCTCTGATTTCATCCGCGTTTAACTTGACCGGAACCGATTGCTTTTCTTTATACTTGACCAAGAGCGACTTAGGAATGACCTGCACGTTCATAAAACTAACGTCAAACAAGCGAGGATCCGTATGGCTAATCAATGCTTGTACATGGTCATAAGCGCTGTGATGATCTGTCTCACCGGGCTGCGTCATGGCATTGATGACGAAAATCTTCAACGCGTCCGACTCTAAAATTTTCTCTAAAATATCTTTAATCAACAAATTAGGCAAAATACTGGTATACAAACTGCCGGGCCCCATGATAATCAAATCTGCATCTTCAATAGCCTCCAGAGCTTCGGGTGTTCCCGGGCAATCCGTCGGCTTGAGTGAAACGCGTTTAATTGATTTACCGTATTCGGTGATATTCGTTTCACCTTCAATGATTTTGCCGTCAACAAATTCCGCTACTAAAGTTACATTTTGCAGCGTCGAAGGGATGACACGGCCCCGGATGGCCAAAACTTTGCTCGATTCTTTAATCGCTTGCTCAAAATCACCCGTTACTTTTGAAAGTGCCGTAATAAAAAGATTGCCAAAACTATGCCCTTTCAAACCGGACCCTTCTTCAAACCGGTATTGAAACAAGTCGCGAATAAGCGGCCCCGACTCGGCCAAAGCGACTAAACAGTTTCGGATATCACCAGGCGGCAGAATATCAAAATCATCTCTGAGACGCCCTGAACTGCCGCCGGTATCGGTGACGGTGACAATGCCTGTCACATTACTGCTATGTAACTTTAGTCCCGCCAGTAAAGTGCTTAAACCGGTTCCACCGCCAATCGCCACAATTCGCGGACCGCGCGCCAAATATTCCCGCTGACGACTTTCATAGACCAAACTAGCCAAGTCTTCACGGGACGGCGGCATCAGGGCACGCACAAAAGTGCGTACGATGTTTTTGATGGCCATATACACCAAGAAAATGCCAAAGATCAAAGCAGCAAGCGCGAAACTCGCCAACAATACATTGTTACGCGAAATCGTTTGCACCGCTGAAAGGGCTACGACAATGGTGAGCCCCAAACCAAACGAGGCCAAAATCACCCAGCGCTTAATACCAATGCCGGGATATAGCCATTTAAAGAACTTCATTGGTATTCCTTGCCGTTCCGCATTAAAACTTCCGGCCCGCTTCTCTCTGCATCCGGTCAATTAAAGCATCATTGAAATCTCTGGCAGAGTGATGTCCCATGAATTTGGCGCGTTGTGTTAAAGCAGCTGCTTCAACCAAAATGGGGATATTGCGCCCGGGACGGACTGGAATGACAAAATTGGGCAATGGGATACCCAAGATTTCTTTCGTTTGTGTCTCCAAGCCTAAACGGTCATATTCCCGCTTCGATTTCCAACTTTCCAAAGTAACTATTAAAACAATGCGTTTGCGGTCCCGTACTGCCCCGACACCAAAAGTGGATTGGACATCAATAATCCCCAGTCCGCGAATTTCCATATGATGCTGCACAATCTCATTAGAAGAACCGATCAAGACATCACCTTCGCGACGGATTTTCACAACATCATCTGCGACTAAGCGATGTCCTCTTTCGACTAACTCAAGCGCACATTCAGACTTACCGATTCCGCTTTCACCTATCAATAACATGCCGATCCCGTAGACATCCAACATGGTTCCATGGATGCTGGTTTCGGGAGCCGTTGCATGATCAACAAATAACGTAATTTGACTGCCGCAAACAGATGTCCGGTAAATGGCTCTAAAAATAGGCACTTGCACTTCTGTTGCCATTTTGATGAAATCATCAGGAGGCCGTTGATTTTTTGCAATGACAATACAAGGGATCCGGTAAGAGAAAAACCGCAGTAAATTACGGCGTCTTTTAGCGCCTTTCAGTTTTTGAAGAAATTTGATTTCCGTTTTCCCCAAAACCTGCACGCAGTCATAAGCAAAATATTCATAAAACCCCGAAAAAGCAAGGCCGGGCCGATGAATTTCTGAAGACCGGATACGACGGGTTAAGGGCACTGACGGATTCAGCAAGGTCAGTTTTAACCTGTCCTTCATTCGTTCATAGAATTCCTGGACAGTCAGATTAGTCATGACGAATGGCTCTATGGCTTGGTTTCGGCTTAATGCTTTTTTTCTTCTTCGTTTTTGATTAGTTCGTGAACTTCCTCAGCAGTTTTACAACGGCGGATCAATTCACAGAAATAACTATCTCGAAGAAGACGTGAAATTTGAGCTAATGCTTTTAAGTGGGGCCCCGATGTATCTTTCGGCGTCACGAGCAAAAAGAAAATATAGACAGGTTCCCCGTCAAGCGCATCAAAATTAACCCCTTGATTGCTCACGCCCAAGATGGCGACTAAAGAATCTACTTTGTCGGTTTTGCCATGCGGAATAGCAATCCCTTGTCCAATACCGGTCGAACCCAAATTCTCTCTTTCGACCAATGCTTTCACGATGCTCTTTTGATCACCGATGTTGCGAATATTGGACAGTATGCCGACTAATTCTTTCAGCACTCCTGTCTTGTCCGTTGCGTTCAAGCCAATCTTAATCGCACGCTTGTCTAAAATTTCATGAATCTTCATCTAAAATAACTCCTCCCCTCAGTTGAAGTAAAATTATTGTAAGACAAAACGATCGCCCAAATAAATCTCGCGCGCCTTTTTATCAGTGGCAAGAAAATGGGATGTTCCTGAAACTTCGACACGGCCTTCATACATAATGTAGGCGCGGTCCGTAATAGCCAAGGTTTCACGAACGCTATGGTCCGTGAGTAAAATGCTTAAACCTTGCTCTTTTAACCGTTGTAAAATCTTTTGCACTTCAAAGACGGCAATCGGATCAACGCCGCTAAAAGGTTCGTCCAATAAAATCAGCGATGGGTTTGTTACCAAAGCACGCGTAATTTCTAAACGCCGGCGTTCACCGCCCGAAAGCGTCATGGCTTTATTCTTAGCCAGGTAGGCAATGTTTAATTCTTCTAAAAGCTGTTCTAAACGCCGTTTGCGTTCTGTTTGGGAGATGTCCAGAGTTTCGAGAATGGCCATGATGTTTTCTTCAACCGTTAATTTTCGAAAAATGGAAGGTTCTTGCGATAAGTAGCCGATACCCAGACGGGCGCGTTGGTACATCGGAAGATTCGTGATATCTTCCCCGCGAAATAAAACTTGCCCTGCGTCCGATTGAATAATGCCGACCACCATATAAAAAGTAGTCGTTTTACCGGCACCATTCGGACCTAATAGGCCGACAATTTCACCGCGGGAAATATTAATGGAGACTTTATTAACAACCGTGCGGCCTTTGTAGCTTTTAACCAGGTTCTTCGTTTCTAACAGATGCATAAAATCCTTGCGAAAAAATTATGATTTCTTTTTGGATGACGTGCCAAGATTCTCCAGAAAACCGGACAATGATTGCTCGGATTGGCCGCCTTCACTCTCTTGAGCACCAAAAGCTTCCACATCGCCGCCCAGGATAATCTTGCCCTCATCGGCTAAGTAAATAACATTATCACTGTAAGTGGTATGGCCGTCCTTATTGGTGATGATAACATTACCCGTGGCAATAATCTTGTAAATTTTCTTGGTTTCTTGGCTGTAAAAAACATCCATGTAGTCTGCAAAAAGTCTTCCCCGTTCGTCGCGTGCGATCACGTTATCGGAAAAATGAGCGACGTTGCTATGGTAATCAACTTCTAAGGGGCCGTCGCTAGTGATAATCGTGGGTGTATTGGTATCAGGATTCTGAACTACGACGGTAACATTGCGTTTGAACCGCACTTTTTTTAGTTCCGAATCACCCTGCGCGCCAATTCCTTCAACGTGAATGTTTTCACGTTTTACCTTGGCGTGCACCGGTGTGGTAACCACTTTGTCAGTGGGATTAATATCCAATTCTTCGGTTAGAAGGCGCGTGCCCGTTTTAGTGGTCGCAATGACATTTTTTTCCAAATGCACATTGCTGGTTTTTTTGTCAAAAATACCGGTGTCGGCGGTAATCGTAATGGGAGAATCTTCTGCGAATGCTTTGGCAAGTACGTTGGTAAAGAAAATTTGTTTTTTCAGAATGTCGGCGGTATCACCTTCAATTTCTAATTCTTTTTTTCCGCCTGTGTCGTATTTGGAAAAAGCAAAACTGAAGATTTTTTGCTCCCGCTCCTGCCGCTCAAAATATTCCTGCCGGTCAAAAACGTTTGGATGGCGTGAAGCCAGCCATAACTGAAATTGGACAAGACCAATATAAAAAAGCGCAAGCCCAATGGTAATTTTGACAATTTGTTTAATCATAATGTAGATACCTTCTTATCTGTGGGTTTTGTTTTCCATCTTCGGTGCATCCAAACCCACTGCTCAGGATAACGGCGGATCATGCCTTCGACAATCAAAGACCACTGCTTGGTCATGCGCTCAACAGCCGCCTCTTTGTCTGGCGCAGTTTCCGGCGGCCAGATGAGTTGATCGGCGATTAAATGATACCTATTTTTTTCACGGATCATAAACAAGGGCAAAATAGGCGCTCCGCTTGAAAGCGATAAACGCGCCGGTGCCGTTGGTGTATACGCCGGTTGACCAAAAAAAGGAACAAAGATGCCGTCGATACTGTCCACATCCTGATCGGCCAAAATGCCAAGCACTTCATTTGCCTTTAAAACTTTTAAGAAATCTTTCGGCGACTGATCTCTGTAAAGAACGTCAACGCCTGCCTGATGCCGAATGGCTTCAATGACCCGGTTGAAGGGTTCATAATAAATCCGCCGTCCGATGACCGTGCCGGCAAAACCGGCTTCGACCACGCTTAAGGAAATCAACTCCCAATTACCGATATGACTTGCTAAGCAAATGGTGCCATGGCCGGCTTGATGCGCCTCTTTTAATTTTTCAATGACGAGAGGCTCAATTTTAATAAGCCGGTTTTTTTCTAACGGCTTTTTAAACAATGGAATCCTTAATGTATCAACGGCTGTTTGGCCAAGATTCTCAAATACGCCTCTTCCGATTCGCTTTTTTTCAACCCATGTCTTTTGATCACCAAAAGCTAAAGTGAGATGCTCTAAAACACGTTTTCTTTCGCGAGGTAAGGCATGCCAGGCAATCAACCCCAGTAACCGAGCCAGCGGTAATAAAATCCATCGCGGAAGTATCAGTGCTATCCCCTGCAAGAGCCGCAGCAGGATATAGAGTATATAGCGATAAGGTTTCTTTTGACTCATAGGTAAACCATCAACTTCGCCCCCGGCCGGTCAGTTCGCAAAGATCAGTTAAAAAACTGCAAACAAACAGATAACGATTACAAAAACTAACCGTAAGGATAAGATTATAAGAAAGCGCAGGGCGACAGTCAAGGAAGGGATTATAGGCTGTTTAATCAGAGAAAACCAGCTTTTAGGAGGTCTTGCACATCTAAAAGGCCTACTGCTTTCCCCGAGCGATTCACAACTGGTAATTCGTCGATTTTCTTATCCCTAAGACGCTGTAGAGCTTCGGCAGCTAAGTGATCCTCTTGAATGACGGTGGGCTTCCTGGTCGCATATTTCAAAACGGGTTCCTGCAAAATCTTTAAACCGCGCTCATCAATGTGACGTCTTAAATCACCATCGGTAAAAATAGCCAATAACCGCCCTTTCTCATCCGCAATGCTGCAGCTGCCGGCACGAGCAGCCGTAATCGCAAACAATGCCTTTTGAATCGTTGTCTCGGGTTTGACGACCGGATGCGATTTCCCTTTCCGCATAATATCTTTGACACGCAGCAATTTTTTTCCAAGACTGCCGCCGGGATGAAAAAGAGCAAAATCTGATTCTTTGAATCCGCGGCGTTTGGCCGCACAAACGGCTAAGGCATCGCCCATAGCGAGCGCGGCAGTGGTGGAGGCGGTCGGCGCCAAATTCCATGGGCAAGCTTCGCGGTCAATTTGAACATTCAGCACCACATCAGCGTGACGAGCCAGGGTCGATTTTAAATTACCCGTCATGGCAATGAGACGGGCGCCGATTTTCTTAATAACGGAAAGCAAACGAGTGACCTCTTCGGTTTCACCGCTGTTAGAAATAGCCACAATCACATCTTCTTTGGTCACCATCCCCAAATCACCATGGACAGCTTCGGCCGGATGTAAAAACAAACTGGGGGTTCCGGTAGACGCCAAAGTTGCCGCAATTTTACGGCCGATGATACCGGGCTTTCCCATCCCGGTGATAATCACGCGATCCTCGCAGCGTTTGATTAAATCGACCGCTTTTTCAAAATCCCGGTTCACATGTGAAATCAGGCTTTGAATGGCGCGCGCTTCTGAGCGTAAAACTTGTTTGCCTAACTGAATATCTTTTTTCATGAGAAAGGTGCGGCCTGGCGAATGCGCTTGAGTGTTTTGAGTAATGGTTTTAAATCTTTCAAAGCCAAATTGTTAGGACCGTCTGATTTGGCTTTCTTAGGATTTTCGTGCACTTCCATAAACAGGGCATCAGCACCACTGGCGACGGCACAGCGTGATAAAACCGGGATAAATTCGGCTTCTCCGCCTGAGGCATGGCCCAACCCGCCCGGAATTTGGACCGAATGGGTGGCATCAAAAACAACGGGATATCCCAAAGATCTTAAAACCGGAATAGCGCGAAAATCACTGACCAAATTATTGTAACCAAAACTCACACCTCTTTCGGTGATGAGGATTTGATGGTTGCCCGTCGATTCGATTTTCTTGACACTATTTTTCATATCCCAAGGCGCCATGAATTGGCCTTTCTTGACGTTCACAATTTTCTTCGTACGGCCGCAGGCAATTAACAAATCAGTCTGCCGGCAAAGAAAGGCCGGAATTTGCAGAATGTCTAACACTTCGGCAGCCATCTCCACCTGATGGGTTTCATGAACATCGCTTAAAATCGGGACGCCCACTTCCCGCTTCACCTTTGCCAAAATCCTGAGGCCTTTTTCCAATCCCGGGCCCCGAAATGATTCGTGGGAAGAACGATTGGCTTTGTCAAAACTGGCTTTGAAAACATAAGGCATTTTTAAATCCCGCGCGATTTTTGAGATTTTTTCGGCATGGCGAAGCGCGCTTGCTTCGTTTTCAATGACACAAGGACCGGCAATTAAAACAAAGTGGCCGCTCTGACCAAAAATGATGGACGGATTAATCTTCACTGGATGCATGGATAATTTCCTCAACAGACGGAAAATCCGAACTTTCCGGCTGATCGCCATTTTCTCCGTTATCCCCATGTTCGGAACGCTTGAAGCGAAGTGCGTTCCCGACAAAATCACGGAAAAGCGGGTGCGGTTTATCAGGTTTCGACTTGAATTCAGGATGAAACTGCCCTGCCACAAACCACGGATGCAGCTTGCCGTCTAACTCAATAATTTCCACGAGCGGGCCGGTCGAACTTTGGTGAATACCGGCAACCATTAACCCGTGTTTTTCCAACGTTTCGCGATATTTATAATTAAACTCATATCGATGCCGATGACGTTCCGAAATCTCTTCCGCCCGATAAGCGCGAAAAGAGTGGGTTCCCTTCTTGAGGCGGCAATCGTAGGCGCCCAGGCGCATGGTCCCGCCCAAGTTTTTAATGTCCTGCTGTTCTTCAAGCAAACTAATCACCGGATGCGCTGTTTTCTTGTTAAATTCTGTTGAATTGGCATTTTTTAATTCCGCAACACTTCGCGCAAATTCGATAACAGCACATTGCATCCCTAAACAAATTCCCAGAAAAGGAATCTTATTTTCCCGGGCATATTGAATCACGCGTATTTTGCCTTCGATCCCGCGATTGCCAAATCCCCCCGGCACCAAAATCCCGTCTACTTTATTTAGCAGACGGGCGATATTGCCGCGCTGCATCCGCTCGGCATTGTAGCGTTTAATGACCACATCGGTATGATGAGCCAACCCGCCGTGTTTTAAAGCCTCATAAATAGATTTATACGCATCTTGCAAATCAATGTACTTTCCCACCACCGCAATCTTAACGCGCTTGGCGGGTTTGAGCGTTCGGTCAACGACTTCCCGCTTCCATTCCAAAAGGCTGCCGGCACGATACTCCAGGCCCAGAAAATCGCAAATGACTTTGTCGAGACCTTGATCTTTAAACATCAACGGCACTTCATAAATGGTACGGACATCTCGCGCCTCAATCACGGCTTCGGGATCAATGTTGCAAAACAAAGCAATTTTATCGCGCACTTCTTTGGGGATGCGCTTTTCCGTCCGGCACAGCAAAATATCCGGCTGAATACCAATTTCGCGCAAGCGGCCGACACTGTGCTGCGTTGGTTTTGATTTTAATTCACCAGCCGCCTTAATGTAAGGAATCAACGTGAGGTGAACAAAAATGGCATTTTCTTTTCCTACTTCATGCCGAAACTGTCTGACAGCTTCCAGAAACGGGAGTGACTCAATGTCGCCCACCGTCCCGCCAATTTCTGAAATGACCACATCGGGCCGCTTGCCTTTCGAGACGTTACGAATGCGTTCTTTGATTTCATCGGTGATGTGAGGCACCACTTGCACCGTACCGCCTAAGTAATCGCCGCGCCTTTCCTTAGAAATGACGGTGTAATAAACTTGTCCGGTCGTCACATTGTTCACTTTACCCAACGGTGTATTGGTAAACCGTTGATAATGCCCTAAATCCAAGTCGGTTTCTGCGCCGTCATCTGTGACATACACTTCACCATGCTGATAGGGGTTCATGGTGCCGGGATCAACGTTGATATAAGGGTCTAATTTTTGCATGGTCACCCGCAGGCCTTTTGCTTCAAGCATTTTCCCGATGGAAGCAGAAGCAATGCCCTTTCCTAACGATGAAACCACGCCGCCTGTGATAAAAATATATTTAGGCATGGGTTGCTTTCCCAAGTTTGGTTTTAATCATATGCTCCACTTTTTTGAAATCTTCTTCGGTATCAACACCGATTGAATCAAAAGCAGTTTCTAAAACTTTAATGGCGTATCCATTATCCAGAATGCGTAATTGCTCAAGCTTTTCACGGTCTTCCAAACGTGATTTGGTTAACGCCGGTATTTTTAACAAAAAATCCCGACGGTAAGCATAAACGCCTAAATGTTTAAAGAAGTGGTGTTCGTTCTGACCGCGATCGTGAGGAATGGCCGCTCTCGAAAAATACAATGCTTCATCTTTGAGATTCCGAACCACCTTCACCACATTCGGATTGTGAAATTCATGTTCATCACGCAGTTTAACACAAGCCGTGGCCATTTGGTACGTCGAATCCGCCTCCATCGCCGAAATTAAATCATCAATGACACTCGGATCCATTAACGGTTCATCTGCCTGCACGTTAACAAAAACGTCTGCTTTGTACTGGGCGGCCGCTTCGGTGAGCCGCTCGGTCCCGCTATGGTGATGCGCACTCGTCAGTAAACACTCTCCTTTGAAACGCTTCACCGCTTCCATCAATTTGTCATCGTCACAAGCCACCATCACACGCGAAGGCTTCTTTGCCTTTTTTGCATTTTCATACACGTACTGAATCAAGGGTTTTCCATTAATTTCCTTGAGCAACTTACGCCGAAGACGTGTTGATTCTAATCTGGCCGGAATCACACAAATGGCATTCATCGGACATGCTCTTTTAAGGCACCGGTCAATTCTTTTTGAACCAAACTGGCTGTTCCTAATTTACCGACCACAACTCCCGCTGCCACATTCGCCAGCCAAGCGGCGTCTTTCATCGTCGCACCGGCTGCCAAAGCCAAACCCAACACGGCAATCACCGTGTCTCCGGCGCCTGAAACATCATAAACTTCTCGTGCCGCAGTGGGCACTTTCGTCATGCGTCCGCCTTTTTCAAAAACCGCCATACCGTCTTCGCCAAGTGTCATGACAACTGCTTGGCAGTTTAATTTTTGCAGCAAACCTTTACCAACCGACTCAATGGATGAACCTTCTTTGTTAAACAAACTGGCATAAGCCGAAAAAGCTTCTTTCTTGTTGGGCGTGATGGCTGTGACGCCGCGGTAATACAGGAAATGTTTTTCTTTAGGGTCAACAACAACGGGGATACGTTTTTTGCGGCACAGTGTTAGCACTTTTTGGATTAAAGCAGGCGTGACAACACCTTTGCCGTAATCTTCAATAATCACGACTTTGGCTTTTTCAATGGATTGGCGTACAAACTTTAAAATTGCACCGGCATCAACGGGTTTTAAATCACTCCCTTTTTCCCGGTCAAACCGAACCACTTGCTGAGAGTGTGCAATGACGCGTGTTTTGAGTGTCGTCGGCCGGTCACGGTCATAAATCACGCCGCCAGTTTCAATTTTTTGCTTTCGAATTTCACGAACTAACATGCGGCCGTGCAAATCGCGGCCCACCACACCGCACGGATAAACTATGCCTTTGAGTGTACGAATATTGTGCGCCACATTCAGCGCTCCGCCCGGCATGAAAGATTGTCTTTGGACGTTGACAACAGGAACAGGCGCCTCCGGTGAAATACGCTCTACTTGACCCCAAACAAATTCATCGAGAATAAAATCGCCTAAAACCAAAATGTGGGCAGAATCAAAGCGGCGGATGATATCGAGAAGTCGGGCCTTCTGATGCGCTTGACTTGATAGTTGAGGGCGTTTTCGGCTGGATCCCATGTTAATTCATTCACCTAATCTTTTTGATCAACATGGGATGTTAATCTACCATTCAATAAGCATAAAGTCAATCGTGTATCCTGGGGTCAGACCCTAGCCTGACCCCGCGTTCTTTTGATCCGCTTGGCGCGATCAATGACCAGGTAACTGGCCAACAGTAAAGCGATGACGCTCGAAACCCATTGTCCCGGCCCGAACACCTGATGGGTCACAAAAGTTTTAAGTATGTAGAGCCCCATTAGGCAAAGTAAAATGGCAGCGATCGTAATGTATTCGTGGTGCTGAATTAAACGGCTCCAGAGAAATGGTTCTTTTTCGCCGGACTGATATGGGGTCAATCGAGGTAAAAAACGCGGCACGTTGTCTTTGTATCGACGAAATTCATCACCTAATCGCTGTTCAAGGTCACTCTCTTCTTTGCGGACTGTGCCCGAATAAACAATGGGAAAACCAATTAAAAAAATCAACAGCAGCCACCTGTTTTGAAACACCAAGACAGTCCCCAAACCGATCAACAAATTTCCGATATAAAGCGGGTTTCTCACAAATGCGTAAGGTCCTCCGGCAGCCAATTTGACACCTTTTCTTGCCATGCAGCCCAGTGACCAAATGCGGATCAATTCTCCCAAACAAATAAAAGGAACACCGATACGAAAACTGGTATCAGTCATTTGCTTGGCTGAAAACATCAAAAGAATACCGCCTACCCAAGCAAGTAAAATTCGAAACTTTTTAAACTGAAAACGCGGATAAGTGCGCAAACGTTCCATTAAATTCATCGGGATAACCTTCAGGTGCCGTAGCGTTGTGTGTGATGCTTGGTTTCGAACTCTTTAATTTGAGATTCGTAAGTCAAAGTCATGCCGATATCATCATGACCATGGATGAAACGTTCTTTGACGGCGGAATCAATCTCAAATTTAAAAGTAACTTTGGGGGATGTCTCCAAAACCAATGTCTGCTGTTTTAAATCTATAGAAGCTCGCAAGCCTGGAGTCTGATTAACCAAATCAAAAATACGGTCCACCTCATGTTCGGACAACTCAATGGTTAATAATCCATTCTTGCTGCAATTATTCTTAAAAATATCGGCAAATGCCGGCACCACATTGCCTTGGCGCTCCACGCGAGGTGCCACCACAGCGCGGTAACCATCTTGCTGAATAGCCCAAACGGCATGTTCGCGGCTGGAACCGCAGCCGAAGTTGTTACGAACAACTAATATAGAAGAACCGCGAAACCGATTTTGATTTAATGGAAAATCGGGATTTGGTTTTCCATCTGTTAAATAACGCCAATCATAAAATAAATCTTTTCCAAACCCGGTTCGTTGGATGGATTTCAAAAATTGCTTCGGAATAATTTGATCGGTATCGACATTTGCACGATCCAAAACGCCTATCAAACCTGTAAAGTTTTCAAATGGTTTCATGACAATTTGGCCCACTTTCTGATATCAACAAAATGTCCTTCAATCGCCGCTGCGGCCGCCATCTGCGGACTTACCAAGTGCGTACGGCCGCCCTTTCCCTGACGGCCTTCAAAATTACGATTAGAAGTTGAAGCACAGCGTTCTCCCGGTTTCAATTGATCAGGATTCATTCCCAGACACATGCTGCATCCGGCATCCCGCCATTCACATCCTGCTTTCTTAAAGATTTCGTGCAATCCTTCATTTTCTGCCTCTTGCTTCACGCGAACGGAACCAGGAACAACTAAAACCCGTACCGCAGATGAAATCTTCTTCCCTTTTAAAAGTGACGCGGCAATTCTTAAATCTTCGATACGCGCATTGGTACAACTCCCGATAAACACGGTATCTACTTTGATATCCGTCATCGGCGTACCGGGTTTTAATCCCATGTAGTCAAGTGCATGCATCACATCCGTTTTACTATAACCAGGCACTTGATCAAGCTGCGGCACACGCTCATCCACATCGATCACCATACCAGGACTGGTTCCCCACGTCACTTGCGGTGCAATTTGCGAGGCATCAATGGTTAATTGCCGGTCATACCGGGCTCCTTCATCGCTTGGAAGTGTTTTCCAATAAGACAATGCTTTTTCTAAGTCTTTTCCGCGCGGCGCAAAAGGACGATTCCCATTTGCAATATATTGAAATGTTGTTTCATCCGGCGCAATTAACCCTGCGCGCGCGCCCGCTTCAATGCTCATGTTACAAATGGTCATACGCGCTTCCATCGACAAAGCGCGAACGGCTTCCCCGCAATATTCAAGCACATAACCTGTCGCGCCGGCGGTACCGATTAAACCGATTAATTTTAATATCATGTCTTTGGCGGTTACGTTCGGCTGCAACCGGCCTGTGTATTCAACTTTAAAAGTTTTTGGTTTCTTTTGCGGTAAACATTGAGTAGCCAAAACATGTTCTACTTCTGACGTGCCGATTCCCAAAGCAAACGTACCAAACGCGCCGTGCGTGGACGTATGGGAGTCACCGCAGACAATGGTTAAACCCGGCAGCGTAATCCCCAACTCAGGACCAATGATATGGACGATGCCTTGTTTATCACTTTTTAAGTCATAAAGAGTAATACCAAATTCGCCGCAATTTTTTGACAAAGCATCAACTTGCGCCTTGGAAATAGGATCTTTGATATTCAGTCGATCTTCTGTGGGCACATTATGATCCATCGTGGCAAAAGTGAGTTCAGGACGTCTTACTTTTCGATGTGTCAGACGCAAACCCTCAAAGGCTTGCGGACTGGTCACTTCATGGATTAAATGGCGATCAATGTAGATTAACGATGTCCCATCCCGAAGGGTGGTCACCAGGTGTTCATCCCAAATTTTCTCAAATAAAGTTTTAGACATAAGTGTGTAGTATAGCCAAAAAGATCAAAAAATTCACCTTATCTGTTACGGTTATTTTGATCGAGTGAAATACTGGTAAGACAGAGGCTGTTTTAACAGCTTAACTGATGCTTAGAATCTCCACATCAAATTCCAGCTGTTGACCGGCCAGCGGATGGTTGAAATCAAGTACAACCGTATCATCTTCAATGGCTCTGATGACTGCTGTCAAAATTCTGCCATCTTGATAGGGAACCGAAATCAGATTACCGACGGCCATGTTTTCATTGGGCAATTGGCCGCTTGGAATAACAATCACGGCTTCCCGATTGACTTCACCATAGCCTTCCTGAGGTGAAAGAGAGATATGTTTATGCTCACCGGCATGCAAACCAACCAATTCTTTTTCTAAACCGGGAACAATCGGAGCTTCACCCTGTGTGTAGGTAAACGGCTTCTCATAAGTCGCTTGATCAATCACTTGGCCGTTCACCGTTAATCGATAAACCATGGTCACATGTTTACCCGGCTCAACCACGGATGTGTCGCGAGCCCCTTGTGAATGGCAGCTGCTCAAAAGAATGCTTCCTGCCAACAAGCAGCCCAACAAACCCCATGCATAACATTCTCTTCTTAATTTGATAAACATATTCCCGATAGTAAGCTGATGAGCCTGCTTTGTCAAGACGGGTATTAAAGTGTGCGGCCAGCTAAAAATCCCAAACGAAATACCGCAAAACCCACACTCACGCTTGAAATCACGTAAAAAAAAGCACGCCATGATTCGCCTGCCCGAATCAGGTCAGCGGTCTCAAACATGAAAGTAGAAAACGTGGTGAATGCACCGCAAAAACCAATGATTAAAAACAGACGCGCCTCGGTGCTAAGTAAAAATCTTTCCTCACCAATGGCTGCTAAGAAACCGACTAGAAAGCACCCTAAAATATTGACACTTAAAGTACCATAAGGAAATTGGGTACCCAATAATTGATGAACGCCTCCTGAAACCAAATAACGGCATAAGGTGCCCAGGCAGCCCCCCAGCATGAGACTTACCCACGGCATGAGGCGGTCCTCATCAAATTGTAAATTAAACCATTCATAGGGGTTGGAACTCTCCGGCGTTTTCCCAAGTGACAAATCGCCCCGTTCAAAGCTTCGATCTCGGTCGGGCGATTTCTTTCCAAATCAAATAACATTGAAGGATGATGGTAATAGGTATCCGGAATCAACCGACGGAACAAGAGCCTTTCATAGTCAGCTGCTTTCCGTGGTTTTAAGTTCAGTCGACCTTTCTTGGCTACGGCATAGCATTCCTGAACCACTTGCTTCATCATATCACGCGTCATCGGTTTTTCAAGTAAGGCGCCATAATGAACATGTAACAGAGATGCCAATGGATTTAAAGCGCAATTATAAATGACTTTCCCCCAAATGTGTTGCCGAATATCGCTAACTGCCTGTGACCGAATACCAGCCTTTGAAAATAAAACGGCCAATTGCTTAACGCGCGAGGTAAGGCGTTTCATAGCAGTTTCACCGACCAACACATCACCGCCCCAAACTGTTATTTTAATTTCTCCCGGATGTAATTCAACCCCAAAAATAACGCGCCCGGCAATGACTTGCCGTTTTGGGAAAACCCGGTGTAAGGCCTCAATATTGCCCAGCCCATTTTGAAGAGAACAAACCAGTGTCTTCGCTTGGATGACTGATTTGGCTTGCCGGGCCGCTTGGAAGGTATCAAACGCTTTCACCGTTAAAAGCATTAAATCATAACGGATGTTTAACTGTTTCAGGCCGGCAAGGTTGGTAACCACTTGAAGTCCTTTAAAACAGTGACGGCCCCAAATACCGGAAACTCTCAGCCCATGCTTTTTAACTCGTGAAAGGTGGCGGGCTCTCCCGTAGAGAATGACCCTGTGACCGGCACGTAAAAGAAATCCGCCAAAAGCACTTCCAATGGCACCGCTGCCGAAAACTAAAATCGTCATGCGGCTTATTATACTGAAAAAATACCTTTCACCGAATCAAAAAGATATCGCCAACACATTGGCTATGACCGCGGGCGCTCAGGCCACGTGATAGGATCAAACGAACGTTTGCCGTCATTAACGGTTTCTTGCGTCAAACTTCCCTGCTTGGTCTGAATCACCACATAATAGAGAGGTTCGTTTGAATCATTTCGCCAATTTCTAATACCCTCGGGGCCTACTCGAATAACAGTCCCCTCTTCAACAGGAATAATTTCACCATCGATATAAAACTGTCCTTTCCCCTTGATAAAGACATAAACTTCTTCATTGACTTGATGCCGGTGAGAAAAAGGCATGACCGCGCCGGGCGGAAATTGGTTCAATGAAATCTGCGAACCGCTTAAACCTAAAAGATCCCTTAAGAAGATTTTTCCCGGGTAAGCCTCGTCAAGATCGGGATGTTTAATTGAATATTCGGACAATGTGTGCCAAGGACCAAAATGAATGGCTAAAAAGTTTTTTCCCTTTACTTTTTGAATGGTTTGATTGGGTTCGGTCATGCTGTTTTCCTTTCATTCTGATGATGATTAAGCGCCTGATCCAAGATATGCTCTATTTCTTGCGAGGTAGCGCCGTGGCGTTTTGCCTGATCAACCCACTTCACACAAACTTCGTAGAGCTCTTTGACCAAAGCTTCTTCCAAATAAAGAAGTGCATACCGCTTTTTTGTTTCATCAGGCACCGATAAACTGCCTTTCACACCTTTGACCTGCTTTACTGTTGATGTGGTCATAGATCACCTCAAAAATCCTTTTGGTTAATTCGATGAGACAAGTGCTTTCAGTTTAGTTTCCAAAACCGTTTTAGGCGTCAGTCCACTATGAATAGTTGTGTCAAATATGAAAAAGCATAAGGTACAAGTTTTCTAAGGCTCTTGTGAGCATTCCACTATAGAGTGCATCCCGTAAGGGACCGACTAAAATAAAATTGAGCACCAAGCGCCGCTAAACCCGAGAAGTTCTCGTTGCCTTCTAAGAGCGAAGGCAAAACAGCTTAGGAATGACAGGCGGCCACTGGCGCATTAAAGCTTTCAGGGCGATAGGCCCTTTGTTCTTTCAAAACCCAATAAACAGCATTGGCTAATTTCCGGGCCGTTGCAACAATGGCAGACCCAGATCCCGCTCGAGCTTTGACTTGTTTGTAATAAGCCCTGAGTCCTTTATCTTGGCGGATGGCCGCCAAAGTAGATTCAATAAAAGCTGTTCTTAAGTGCATGTTAGCGCCTTGAATCAGTCCTCCGGTCCGGTGATGATCACCTGAGGAAAATTCTCGGGGAATAAGGCCCGCATAACGCAAGAAACCCCGAGCCTTTCTGAAGCGGCTTATAGCACTTGCTTCTGTGAGCACAATAAATGCATTGACCTTGCTCATTCGAAATCCAGGAACCGTACGTAAGGAGCACAGCCCGGAAAGCTCCAAAGTTTGAGTTTGGATAAAGATTTCCAATTCTGCAATCTGGCGGCTCAGGTCTTGAAAAGTCTGTAAGCATTGCTCCAGGATAAAGCGCTCTCTTTCTGGAAGCGGCAAAGTATGGAGCCATTTCAGACCTCGTGCACAGAAAACATTTTTGAAAGACTTGGGTCTATCAGAAACCCATACATTGCGATCAATTAAAGTCTGTACCTGGTTGCGAATTGAGCGGCGTTGATTCACAAGAAAATGACGGAAGCGCAGCAAGCTTCTGAGTTGTCGGATGTCAAGACTGGGGACGTGGGCATGAGGCAAGAAGCCCGAGTACTGGAGCCGGGCAATGAGCTCGGCATCTTGCGTATCATTTTTAGTTTCAGATTCGCTAATGGCTTTCATTTTCTTAGGGTGACCTAAATGGAATTCATCAACCAGATCATAGACACAATCGTAATAAAGGCCCCAACTGCGCGTGGCCTCCATTGCCAGCTGTTTGGGACCGGCAATGGAGCTGAGAAATCCTCGGATTGTGTCCTGATCATTAACGAGTTTTGTTCTTTTAAGCATCTGGCCTTTTTCATTCAAAACATGATACGAAGAAGTCCGCTTGTGAAAATCAACGCCGATTGTTATCATTTTGTGTCCTCCTGTTTGTTTTTTATCCCTCTCCAAGGTAATCCTTGGAGGCGGGAGGACACAACTATTCATTTTAACCCGTGATACGATCAATCACACGTCCGTCCTTAAAGAAAAGAAGGCTCGGAATGGATTGAATGTTGTAAGCATCCGCGACATCCAAATAATCGTCTATGTTCAGTTTTCCGATTTTAGCTTGGCCTTCAAAAGTACGCGCCAACTCGTCAATGGCCGGAGCAATGGCGCGGCAAGGACCGCACCAAGCCGCCCAGAAATCAACCAGAACCGGCTTGTCACTTTTTAAGACTTCGCGGTTAAAATTGCGTTTTGTTAAGGTTACGAATTGTTGTTTTTCCATGCGACGCCTCCTTATGTGTATATACACTTTTTAATTGAAAAAAATTTAACTTTGAATAATGGCAACTGCTTTCGACAAATCCTCGAGCAACCGCTCAAATCTTTCCTTGCCTAATTGACTCACAAATTTATTTTGAATTCTACACCAAACCGGATAAGCTTTTTCCAAAGCACTTTCCCCTTTGGCTGTGACCGACACTAGTTTTTCACGTCCGTCTTCCCCTTTGGTCACTTTCAAATACCCCTGTCTCACCAAAATCTGGACATTGCGCGTCAGTGTGGTCCTGTCCGTTACAATCGTACGTGCTAACTCGCAAATGGTCACGGACCCTAACTGCCGACAGGGCGCTAAAAGCGCGAGTTGTGTTGCCCGAAGCCCTGTATGGCGCAGTGCTTCGTCATAAGCCTGTGTAATCGCTCTGGCTGCCATTCTTAAGTTAAAACAAGCGCAGGTACTTTTAGTTTCGGACTTTGTCTTGGTTGCCATTAATAGGAGTATATACACCTATTTCATCTTTGTCAAGTATTTTTGATGAGAAAGGTTTTTCGGAAGAAAAGAATTAAACGCCTAACAGAGCAGCGCCTAGGACACCGGCTGAATCACCGAGCCGATTTTTGATAATGGGTGTTTTAAGCTCGTCATTAAAAACGAATTTTTTAACACTGCCAATGCCGCGCTGATACAATTCGTCCACGTGAGACAAACCTCCGCCCAAGACAATGACATCCGGATCAAGCACGTTGATCACATTCGCGAGTGCGCGGCCAAAATACTCAAAAAAAGAATCCAGCAAATTGACAGCCGTGGGGTCTCCTTGGCGAAACAGGCGCAAAATTGTGTTAAAGTCTTTTTTTTGTCCAACCGCCTGGGCAAATTGTTTCTCCACGCCTCCCCCGCTGATATAGGTTTCGACGCACCCTTTTTGACCACAATAACAAAGCGGTCCTTGAGGGTTAATAGACATATGCCCCCATTCACCTGCGATGTGCTGCAAGCCCGTGATAATTTTACCTTCATGAACAATGCCGCCTCCGCAACCGGTCCCCATAATGACTCCAAAAACCAGATGATAACCGCGCCCCGCTCCTTGAAGCGCTTCGGCAAGCGCAAAACAATTGGCATCATTTTCAATTCGGAGCCGGCATCCTAATTTTTTCTCCAACTCTTGCTGGGTTAATCGTCCGTTCAGGCACACGGTGTTGGAATTCTTGAGAAATTTTGTTTTTTGCGAGAAAGCGCCCGGCGTTCCCATGCCAACGGTGTGAGACGCTTGCTTAATTTGCTTCAGGAGATAATCGTAAACTTTCTTTATTTGATGAAGAATATGGTCATAACCTTTTTCTTGCTCGGTCGGAAAACGTTCGCGGATAATCGGCTGAGATTGGTCATCTAAAATGACCCCCTCGATCTTGGTACCGCCTAAATCAATCCCAATTCGGTAACTCACGATGAATCATTCCAGTTAAAAATCAGTAGCAATCGCCACATAACTATTGATGCCTGGCAGCAACTAAAGAGAGCTTTTCTGAAAGTGCGGGGTGTGAGGTCTTTAGGATTCGTGCAGCTTCCTTAATGGCAGCCAGATCAGGGCCTGCCAAATCAGAACCCCGATAGCTATAGCCTTCGCTATCAACTTTTTGTTCGTTGCAATTCTGATTAACCGGTTCGGGGAACTTAGGTTTTGGTTCTGCTAAAACCAGCATGGGAAATGTCAAAAACCCCAGGCAAAAACACATCAACCAAAAACGGTGAAAAGATTTCATAACACATCTCCTTCCTCTCTTTAAAAATGATAATAGCAAGATCGCAGGGATTCAAGTCTTAATCAATAAACATTTTTACTTGCCGGCATAAAAACGCTTGATCTTTCCAAGATCGCCGCCAAAACGCAGTAAAATCATGCCCAAATATTAGTAAGAAGAGAACATCCGGAAATTTTGCGGCAATCATTTCCGCTAAGAAAAAAAGCGGGTATGAATTCGACTTTTCAATTGCGGTTTTGCCTTTCAATGAGAGCAGCTAAAACTTCTGCAAATTGTTCTTTTTTGGTTTCATCAACTTTAAGGAAAGCAATCCCGAGTCCGAAGATTTTCATTTGCGGACCGCTTTTTCCGGTCTCACACCGATTCACTTCTCCCATGATCTTCACCACGCCCCCTACTTGCGGCATCTGAAGTTCCAATTCCAGTACACTGCCGGGTTCATAAGGTTCGCTGGTCGTAATATAACATCCGCCTAAACCGATATTCTTGGTCGTTGATAACTGCCATCCGCCGGTGGTACCCGTCCCCTGTTGATAGAGCCGGTAGCGGCAAATAAACCGCCTTTCCAAACGTGGATGCTTCCGCCTTTCAGGATGATGCTCACCATCTGGCATTGGACCAAACCCTTTACTGGTTGATTAAAATAATAAGACTGTTCGTTAACATTTTCGACAAATCTAACGAACTTCTAAAATGACCATACCGACATCAAGCGCCAAAGCGGTAATGCTTGCGAACGGCTTTTTTCACCTGCCATTGGCAGCTAAGGCCTTTCGGAAAAGTCACTAAATCACCAGCCTTGACTTTTGCTTGGCCTTGCCCCGTTTGAATCACAACGTCACCTTCTAAGAAGAGGCAGATTTCCTCCTCATCATAATGCCAATCAAATGTGGAAGGTTCTTTGGTCCAAATAGGCCAGGATTTGATTCCAAGTTTGGTTATTTTGGCTTCGTCGGGCGTTTCTATGCAAATACCTGCAACTGTTTTGGCTGACATCCAGAACCTCCGAGTTGAGATGACTTGCAATGATCATTAAATTTGGTAGATTATATTATATGCGCTTCAAACTCATTTGTGCGTGCTTAATTGGATTGGCGCTCAGCTCTACCCCGCCTGCTTATAGTGCGGATAACGCGTTATCCCGGTTATCACAAGAAGAGCTTGGGCGCACTTTTCAGACAGTTGTCGTTCATTCCCTGACGCGGATGCAGACCGTTTTTGATCAAAAGAAATATAAACTGAAAGCAATGAATGATTCCATGAAACGAACCTTGGAAGCTGCCGAGACTCTGATCAACACCGGTGACTATGATTTTGCTCAAATGAAGTTAAGAGAAGCATTGGGCATTTATCATGACAACGTACTGGCTGAACTCATGCTGGCAGACATCCTGCAGGCAAGAGGCAAACGAAAAGAAGCTGCTCAAACTTATCTCACCTTCCTCAAAAAAGCCGAACAAGCATCACAATTAACCCAAGACATTCTGAACTTCGAATCACGTGTTGTTATTAATGAATATATTAGACGCCAGCTGAAAACCCAAAACATTCAAATGCCCAAAGCCAAAGGTGAGAGGAGCCTGTCGCTCAATAAAAGATTGGCGTGGCAGAAAGATTCACCGCTTCGTGCGCTCTTGGCAAGCGCTTTACCGTTGACAGTTCTAATCGGAATCCCCTTTTTGATTTATGGGCAGGCTACTTCAAGCTTTTTCCTGAAGAAACCAACTTTTAAAACATTGCTCGTTTATTTTTACCTGGCAGTTTTGTTCACTTACGGTGTATGGATTGCTCACCTCTTTTTAAAATTGCCTGTCTTGATCGAACCCGTCGAAAATGAAATGCTTCTATGGCTGGGGCTGGGATTGATGACCGCCTTAGGCCGTTTTATACAAATAAAAATTCTGGAAGGAAAACGCGTGAAGGAAGATCCGCTTTATATGCCGTGCCCGCATTGCAAGAAATTGATTCTGCGGCTCGCGGCCGTTTGTCCGCATTGCAATCAATCATTATGAGGGCGGGGTAAATTTTCTTTCACTCACTTTCACGTTGTCACGATACGTCTCCTCACTCAGTAAGTCACCTTTTTCATTAAATGATTGAACAGTCTGTACATAATCATCTCGGAATGAGGCAATTTCTTTCGGTTGGCCGTTTGGGTAATATTTTCTGGCTTCTCCGATTTGTTTATCCTTTTCAAAAAAGGCTTGCGACTTGATTTGCCCGGTCTCATAGTACGTCAAGCCTTGTCCTTCTAATTGGTCATGCCGAAAAAACCACTGCTCGCTTAACCGGCCACTTTCATAATAAGCCAATACTTCCCCGTCCAACTCACCGTTCACATAATGGGCCTGACGTTTCAGCTGGCCATTGGCATAAAACCATTCGGAACGTCCGTGCTGAACCCCATTGGTATAGCTGAGGGCCTCAAGCAAATGCCCGTTAGGTCCGTAACGTTTGGCCGCCCCATCGCGCCTGCCATATAGATAAGTAATTTCTTCTAAAAGAGTACCGTCAGGATAGTATTGCTTTCGATGCTCTCTCATTTTCTTTTCTTTTGAATCAAAAAAATGCCGTCCCGAATGGGAGCCAACAGTACTTCTAAATCTTTGCGCCGGCTGACATAGCGGTTGAATCGCTGAATGGCTTTGGTGTCCTTTTCTTTCGCATGACGTTTTAAAACATCCCCGCCCCATAAACAATTATCCGCTGCAATCATGCCATTTGGACTAAGCAACGAAAGCGCTTTTCTAAGGTAAGGCAGGTAATTGGTTTTGTCCGCATCAATGAACACAAAATCAAAAGTACCCTTTAAACGATTGAGCGAGGTTAAGGCGTTGCCGAGAATCAGTTTGATCTTGCCGCCATCGGGCGCCTTCTTCCAAAACTGTTGAGCCAATCGCGTGGTCTCGGGATTCACATCCAATGTAATCACTTGGCCTGTTTTAGGTAAACACTCCGCCATTGCTAGGGCAGAGTAACCTGTAAAACAGCCTATCTCAAGGACCCGTTTTGCGCGAATTAATTTCAGTAAGAATCTTAAAAACCCCGCCTCAAATGGACCGATAAGCATTTGCGAATAAGGCACATGCCGGCGGGTGTAATCATGAATCGCCTGACAATACCGGGAAGGTTGTGTGGTATGCCGCAGACAATATTTTTCAATGGCTTCATTCACAATGGGTCTCATCATCTACTCCTTTCTTGCGCCAGTACCATGCTAACAATGCGCCGGATAAATTATGCCAAATGCTAAACAAGGCGCCCGGCAAAGCAGCTAAAGTTGAAAAATATTTAACGGCAAGCGCCACACCCAACCCGGAATTCTGCATCCCAACTTCAATCCCAATGGTGCGCGCTGTGATCTCATTGCGCGATACCGCCTTAGCAATACCGTAACCTGCTCCTAATCCCAAAAGATTGTGCAGAATGACTGTCAAGACAACCGGCATGCCGACGGACTCAATCTGTGAACGATTGTAGGCCACGATAATCGCTATGATCAGAACAATCGCAGCAACCGACAGCAGCGGAAATACACTTTCGTATCGGCGAACGGTTTGATGGTAATAACGATTAACTGCTAAACCGATTAAGACGGGAATGATCACAATCTTGAGAATGCTAAATAGCATCTGCATCACCGGCACGTAAACCATTTGTCCGATATAAAGCCAAGTTAATAAGGGCGTTAAAATAACAGCCAAAAAAGTTGAAAGTGCGGTCAGACAAATTGACAAAGCCACATCACCTTTCGCCAAATAACAAATGACATTGGATGCCGTACCGCCGGGACATGAACCAACCAAAATCAGACCCGTCGCCAGAGCTTGCGGTAATTGAAATAAGCGGGCTATTAACCATCCAAAAAAAGGCATTAATAAAAATTGCAAAATGACTCCCAATGCCATCACTTTGGTTTGAGAGCTCATCCGCTTAAAGTCCGAAAGACTAAGCGTGGCCCCCATGCCAAACATGACAATGCCTAGGAGCGGTACAATGGCAGACTTAAAACCGAAGAAAAGATGAGGTGAGCAGTAAGCGACAATTGAGAAAAGAATAGCCCAAACCGGAAACAAGTCAACCAAACGTTTGATCATATCAATGAATTAATAATCAGATGCAATTTTAACCGGCTTAATTTGATCGTATAGCACCAGCGTAATGAATCCATATCCCAAGAAACTTGCCGCACCGCCGACCACCGCTGCCTGATTGAGTACTTCATCATTCAAACCTCCTGCCTGCTGTGAGAGCACGATCAGTGATGAAATCCAGCCCAGCAATCCTAAAACCATCGAACCCCAAGCCGCCTGTGCATTGGCCTTATGCCAATACAAAGCGGCGGTCACTGGGACAAAAATAGCAACAAATAAAGTTGCCCAGGAATTAATCATCAAATCATAAATTTGCTGGACGCATAGTGCAATCACAGTCGAAAGAATCATGACAATGACCATGCTGAAGCGCGTTTGAGCCAGAAGACCGGCAGATGAGGTGTGGGGTTTGAGCGGCCTTGAAATGTTATTGACAATTAAAGAACAAGCTGCGAGCAATGAACTGTCTGCCGAACTCATGATGGCACATAAAAGTGCGGCAATAAAAAATGCGATGGGTAACGGCGGTAAGTACAAGGAGGCTAATTGGGGAATGACCATTTCAGGATTATTCACTTCGCCCAAAACAAACCGGCCGGCCAAACCTAAAAGAATCGGAATCAATCCAATGATGATGTACATCACACCTGCCGTGACGGCACTTCGCTTTGCAATGCCTTCCGTTCTGCTCGAAAGCGAGCGTTGAATCAGATCTTGCCCGACAACACAACCAAGACCCATCGTCAGCCATTGTCCTAAATAGGACCACCATGACTTGTAATCGCCCGCTGCCGGTACAAAGTCCCAAAAACCCGAAGGCGACATCTGAAGTAAACGGCCCAGACCACCCACGTGACTCAGGACCGCAAAGAAAATCATCCATAATCCCAGAATCAAGATGATGGCTTGCACAAAGTCAGTTACACTGACCGCCCACATACCGCCCTGCCACGTGTAAATTAAAATAACAACTGCCCCAATGACCATTCCTGCGAGTGCGTTCATACCGGTTAAAAAATTAATCAAATACCCAATCGCAACAATCTGGCTCCCCAACCATCCGACATAGACGGGAACCATTAAAATAGATGCAAAGATTTCTGAGTGGGCACCGTAATATTTTCCAAAAATATCCGTAATGGTAAGAAGTTTTAAACGTCTTAAATAACCCACGTAAAAGATGCCTGCAATCATCAAAGAGGCGCCGGCGGCAAACGGATCGGCAATAACGCCCATGACACCATCTGTGTAGGAAGCGCCGGCAGCTCCCAAGCAAGAGCCTGCTCCAAACCAGGTGGCAAAGAGTGTTGCGGTTGCCAACCAAAAAGGCAATCGTCTACCCGCCACCAAGAAATCCGAGAAATGATGGACACGTTTCCCGGACCAATAACCAATGCCAAGCATGGCGGCCATATAGATTGTCACCACTGTTAAGATCACGCCATTGTCACTAGTCATGCATTCTCCTGAATAAACTGATGAATTTGCGCCTTATTTTCTCGAACACCGAATAATACCCGGAAACCTTATACCAAAATGAAATGGGCTGCGAATCTTTTTCTGCGATTTTAATACGGGCGATCGAATAAGACGTTTCAGGACGCGTGCCGAGCTGTCTAAAAGTAGTCGTGAAAGCAAGTGTAAAACCCGCTTTTTTAACCTGCGCAAGTGCATCTGCGTCAAAATAGCCGCTGGGATAACAAAAGTATTTCATGGTAACTGGCAGCGCATTTTCCAGCAACCGTTTTGCTTCCGTGGTTTCTTCCTCTAATTCAGATTGAGAAAGACGGACCATGTTCTTATGATGAATCGTGTGGACTCCCAAAGTCACCAAAGAACTTGTTAACAATTCGCGCGCTTGGTTAATGCTCATGCTGCCCATTTTACCGTTAGCCAGATTATCCCAAACCAGAAAACTAGCAGCCGGTACTTGATGCACCTGTAAGATGGGAAAAATCGTGTCGTAGAAATCCTGATTGCCGTCATCAAAAGTTAAAACCACACCTTTCTCGTGAGACGGCATGCCTTTTAGACGCCAATCTGCATATTCATCCAGCGAGTAAACACGATAGCCCCATTTTTTAAGCCAACGAAGCTGACGATCAAGCGTCTCATCGGAAATAACTAATTGATTGTCTTTGAGCTGACCGACGGGACTCACAAAATGATACATCAGTACCGGTATTTCTGAGCGGGCTGCAAAATGGAATGAAATCCCTATCAGCAGTAAAACCAAAAGGATTAACCATCCCCATCGCAATCGAAAGCGCCGCCGGCTAGGCTTCGACATGATAATCACCTGCTTCATATTCTTTGATCACAACATTGATCGCACCTAGAATTTTAATTTTGGTTTTCATCACAAGGGGTGTCCGGCGCTCATCCGTTCCCATCCAACCCCACACACGACCACGGCTCATGAAAAGTCCTTGAAATTTAAAAATGGGTTCCGTTCGGATGGCAACCATTTGACCAAATCCGTCAACAACCACTTGTTCAAAATCTTCAACGTGTACTTCCAACGTCCAGTTTTTCTCATCCACATTCACCGGAATATGAATCACTGTTCCGGGCTCAAGCGGCTGCATGCGAAACCAGTAAGTACAGGAAACCGGATCTTGAACATTCTCGGGAATGATCATTTCTTTGGTATCACCGCTTCTTTTTGACTCATACAAACCTTTGTGATTAACCTGATCAAATGTGATCAACTCATCGGCACGATAATCACGCTGCTTCATTTTGCGCTCATACCGCAAGGAATAAAGATGTTCGACATCAATATAACTATGATGCTCGTCACGGACAGGATAAAAAAGATCAATGAATTTGTTAGACCGTACATGGACAGACACATGGTAAGCGTCCCGCTCATTCATTTTGACAATTTCTTCCACTTTAACTGCTGCGGTCCCCACTTCCATGCCCAGCCATCGAATGCTAAAAACCATTCGTTCACCCACAGGAATTTTAAAATGAGGTTTTTCCAGTTTAGGGATAGATGCGTTTGACAGATGGCTCCGGTCCCATTGACTGCAACCCGCACTCATCACAACCCAACTGATAATTAAATAGATTCTTAAGAACGTTGACAAATAAGGCTTGGCTAACATTAGGAATGCACCTTTTGTCGAAAAGCTTGAAAAAATCCTTTTTCTTCGGCTTGTTGAATGACTTGTATCGCCGACAATCCATTTAAACATTCGATATGCATACAGGCGCTATTGTAACGCATATTTTGATAACAAGGTCTGCACTCAGGACCATTTTCATTCACCAAAGCAATGCGCGTCGGCAGGATTGGATAAGGCCCATACACGCGGGGGTCAACCGGACCAAAAATAGCCATCACGGGCGTTTTGACAGCGCACGCCAAATGAACCAATCCGCCGTCGTTGGCAATCAAGCACGTTACCTTTTTTAAAATGGCAGCGGTAACGCGCAACGAGGTTTGAGCGCAACCGTTTACATAAAAAGAAGGATCGCAAGCCCTGAGCGCTTCTCCAAGCGCTTTATCATTCTTGCTGCCTAAAATCAGAACGCGATCGATGCCATTCAAATACTTTTTGGTCTGCAATTGCTTAATTAACGCATGAAAGTGTGAAAGAGGCCATTGTTTGAGCCTGGCATCTTTGCCCCAGGACTCTCCCCCGCCCGGTGCAACCGCTAATAAGCGCGATGAAACATCAAGCTGCATTTGCTTAAGGAATAACTCTGCTTCTTTTTCGTCCTGAGGCTGCACATAAAATTCGAGCTCTTTTTCAGCCAGGTTGATGTCAATCAGTTTGAGTAAATCACTATAATATTCAACAACAGATTTTTCTCTAAAGCCGCCTTGCAATTTAAGTTTGCGATTCAGAAAAATCCCCCGATTTTTATAATCGAACCCGATCCGAACGGGGATATTTAAACAGAGCCAGGTCAAAAACGAATATTGCCGCCCCAGAGAAAGATCAATGAACGCATCATACCGATGACGGCGTAACCGCCCTAATAAAGATGTGATTTCTTTAAAGTTTTTTAACCATGATTGAGACGCCAAACGGTCACGATCAATCACATGAATTTCACGAATGCCCGGATGATTTTCAAAAATAGTTTGTGTTCGGCTGCCTAACACCAGATCAATGTGATTGACTCCTTGAGTTTTAAGCGCATGAATGAGCGGCGTCATAAAAAGTACGTCCCCAATTCCAAACGGGTGTACCATTAAGATGCTATTCAGTTTTAGCGCCATAGGATTCCAGCCACTTCTTTTCTTCGATCAATCGGATCACCGCACCGGGTGTCAAAGACTTTAACATAGATTCTTCAATTTTGCCGTGATTGGCAAATGCCGCTGTCTTCACAAGATCTTCCAGTAAATAATGACCGTTAAATCCAAGCGGCCGCCAGCGGGTTGGCCCTAAGCCCGGTAAATTCCTCAAAAATATCGAAACAACCGGCGTGTTCACAGCAGCTGCCACATGAACCGGCCCCGTATCATTTGACACAAAAAGCCGAGCACGCCTGAAAAGCCAAGCCAAAGAACCAACATCTAACTTGCCGGTCAAATCAATTGCCCGCGACTTCATTTTTTGAGACATCGCTTGGCTAAAAGGTAAATCAGATTTGCTTCCGATCATGACAGGCGTTGCTTGATGTTTCTCGTAGATGTAATCGGCAACTTGAGCAAAATAAGCTGCCGGCCAAATTTTTGATGGTGTGCTTGCGCTCGGATTAAACACAACATATTTCATGCGGGTGTCCAGCAAAACGTCCAGTTTATCCCGATAAACATCGCAAAATGGAATAAAAGGCTCCTTCACCCTTGGCTCCTGAATACCAAGCAGGCGGAGTAACTCAAAATTATATTCTGCTTCATGCTTTTCCCCTGCCGGCTTATTGTACGGAATTGAATGGGTTAAAAGGGCAAAATTCTTGGCGCGATAGCCGACGCGGATGGGAATATGAGCTAAAAAGGCAGTCCAATACATACGGTTGCGGGGATGAAAAAGAATGGCGGCATCAAATTTTTTTGCTTCCAAACGTCGAATAAAGGTGTAAGCTCCCCACAAACTTTTCTCGGTTCCTTGCTTGTCGTAAACCAGCAATTCATCCACATACGGATTGCCTTCAATGAAAGCACCGTATGCCCTGTCAACCAAAACAGCCAAATGAATTTTGGGAAATTGATGTTTGATGGCAGGAAAAACGGGCGTTGTGATCACCACATCACCCATTCGATCAGCACGAACTACCAGGAGCTTTTTCAAATGGTGCGGATCAATGGACATTGGCATTCAAAATATCCTCACACGCTTTGATGACCCTTTCAGGCGAAATACCGGATATCTCTCGAAGATTGCTTTCGGCTTGGATCACGCGGTTACCAGATTTATAAGCTGCGTATTGATTTGGATTGGTAGGCCCAAATAATGCGACGGTAGAAACGTTTTGCTCGTTGGCCAAATGCATAATGGCGCTGTCATTAGACACCACGCAATCAGCTTCTTTTAAGAAAGCGGCCAATTCCCGAAGCGTCAACGCACCGCAAGCATTAGCAATCTGAAACGGATCAAACTCCTGAATTTGCTTTCCTAATTCTTTTTCAGCAAGGCTGCCGACAACGACAACTTGCTTTTGTTGTGCGGTAAAGTAACGGCCTACTTTTCCAAAGGAAGCTGCCGGCCACCGCTTCTCAAAACTACCTGCCCCCGGCGCTAACACCACCACCCCATAGTGACGATCAACATTCAATCCCTTCATTTTACGCCAGCACGTTTCAGCGTCTTGTTCATTGAAAAATTCAAAGGTTTCTTTTGTCTGAGGTAACTCCAAGAAATCCAAACGGCTCAAATGCCGTGCTCGCATAGCAACAGGCTGCCTGCCAAAAACCGGAAAATTAAATCGTTTTGCTTGGATGAGAAACGGGATTAAGGTATTGCGTAAATCAATCACAAGATCAAAATGTTTTTGCCTGAGTTGTCGGATGAGCGTTATTTTATCTTGCCAGTTTGCTTTTTTATCATAGACAATGACTTCGCGGACAGTCCCGCTCCCTGCAATTAATTCGCGGCCTTTCGGACCAATCAAGACCGTGATGGCAGCATGGGGATAAGCCGCATGCAATTGTGCCATGACAGGTGTGGTGAGAATGACATCGCCTAAATTTGTGAGTGAAATCACTAAAATACGGTTGATAGCATCCGGTAAAATTTTCATAGCAACTTCTCTTTCTCAATGGCTGCCATCACCTCTGCCGCCGAAATTCGGTCCATCCACCCCTTGCCCGGAAAATTTTCCCCATACCAAGGTACTGTTTGGCCTTCGGGAACATAATGTATGATAATATTTTTTCCGCGGCCACGCGGCCCCGTCCGCACAGGATCCGTCGGTCCAAAAATCCCAATCACGTTGGTACCGACACCTCCCGCAATGTGAAGCGGTCCGCTGTCTGATGAAATGACAAGGGAACAAAGCGAAAACAAAGCCCCAAGCTGGCGTAAACTGCTCTGCCCGCATATGGATACCACGCGCTCTGGATCATTTGCACGTAAAATGATATCCGCAAGCGGCTGGTCTGCTTCCCCGCCTGTGATAATCACATTGACTTGAAATCGAGTTGTCAGTTCTTGAACCAGTTCGGCAAAATGTTCAACCGGCCATCGTTTGGGCGGCCAATTGGCGCCTGGATTGACCGCAACCAATCTGCCCGCTTTAAATGATGTTCTTTTCAGCAAGGATTTGACTTCTTCTAAATCATTTTTATTGAAATAAAACTCATATAAAGCATCACCCGTTACCGCCAACCCGCTTTGACGAAGCAACTCGAGCGAAACATCCACTGCATGATGAACACCCTCGGGCTCTTGATAAGCTTGTGTTAGTAAAAATTGCCGCCATTTGTGCAAATAACCAATACGGTTCTTTGCACCGCCAAGCGTTAAAAGAAGCGCGCGGGTAAAAGACCGGTGAAATAAATAAGCGCGATCAATTTTAAGGCGTTTTAAATCAGAAATCAGTTTCAGTTTGGCGAGCCAGCCCCGGTGTTCATGACGCTCGTCAAATACCATGACCTGATCCACATACGGATTCGCTTCCAAAATCGGAACGCACCGTTTGGGCGCTAAGCAAACAATGGTGGCCAAAGGAAAATGATACCGGAGCGCCCGGATAGCCGGTGTCGAAAACACCACATCACCCAACCAATTTTTTAAAACGCAAGCAATGACCATTCTTAATCTATCAGGGTAGATTTTATTCGTTGATAATGTTTGATTTTTCTTTTGAAATCTTTTGAACCAATTTTAATTGTTTTTTAACTGCCTGGCACACTTCTTCCGCATCGATCTCAGTCAAACAAGCTAGTTTTTTCTGATAATGACAAGCACCCCGATAACAAGGTTGACATGGAAGACGTTTGACAAAGACCATATGATCCGAACCCGGAGGGAGGTGTTTTTTTGGTTCCGTCGGACCGAACAAAGCAACGAGCTTGGTTTGAAGCGAGGCAGCAAAATGCATCGGGGCACTGTCACCTGACACCAGAACGTCTAAAGTATCTATGTAAGCTAACAATTGAGCAAAATTGGTTTTGCCAATGAGATCTAGAACTTTGATGGGCGGATCAATGTCCCTGAACGGCATAGCTAAGTCTTTTTCGTTGGCTCCACCCAGTAAAATAATTTGCGCCTGGCAGGACTCATGCAAACGTTTGGCCAAAGCAACAAAATTTTTGATGGGCCACCGTTTCGTTAACCACCGAGGACTGGAACCGGGCGCAAATCCGACTATTGGTTTCTGCCAATCAATAGCCGCCTCGTTTAAGTAATCTTGAACTTCTTCCTTTGCTTGAGGATCAATCCACATTTCAAGTGTTTCATCAAATTGTGCTATCCCAATGCGTTTTAATAATTCAAATTGATGCCGAATAGGCGGCAAAACCTGTTTGGGCTCTGCAACCGGGTGAGTCAATAGAAATCCGGTCAATCCACGGGCATATCCAATGCGTTTAGGGATTCTGGAAAGAAAAGTTAACCAGTGCGTTTTTGAGTTATTTTGCAAATCAATGGAAATATCAAAATGTTCGCTGCGTAACCGCCGCGCCAACCGCAAAAGCCGCCGCCAACGGCGTACCGGCTTAGACCGGTCAAATGTGTAGACTTCACTTAAATAAGGGCATCGCTCCACCAACGGAACCAGTTTCGGATCAACCACCAGACCGATAAAGGCGTTCGGATATCTTTTTCGAATCATGCGAAAACTGGGGATCGCCAGCGTTAAATCGCCTACCGCACCTAATTTGGTGATAAGAATTTTCTTTTCACCTCTGGTTTCACGATACACATCCAATGTTTTATCCACCATTTGGTCAAGGCTGAACTCCTTCACTACCTTCTGACGCAATCGATGTGCAAACTCGAAACATTGTGCCCGGTGCCGCAGAAGATGCGACATGGCCTTTACCATCTCTTCCGGGTTTAACGGGTTAAAAAGCAAACCATTCTTTCCTTCGTCAATAACATCAAGAATACCGCCTATTCTTGAAGCTACCACCGCCGTTCCAACAGCGCCGGCCTCTGCAATCACGCGTCCGAACGCTTCCGGGATTTTAGTCGCCAGCACCAACAAGTCGGCTTGTTTTAAGAGTTTAGGCACATCACTTCGACTGCCTAAAAATTTCACATGTTTGGTTAATCCGAGTTGATTCACCAACAAATGAAGTTCATCCCAATATTCTTGTTTGTCTTTATCGTGACCGCCAATAATCCACGCTTCGATGTTGGGGATCTGTTTGCTTAACAATTGGATCCCTTGAATAAATTCTTTTTGTCCCTTAATCGGCGTAATACGGCCCACATTGGCAATGATAAACTTACCACCCGCCGGTTTGTTATATTTGTCCGGATCAAATATATATTGTGATAAATCGATACCGCGGTGGATTAACCGGACACGTTCGGGTGGAACGTGAAAATCGTCGATCATGCGCCGGCCGACACTGTGCGAAATCACAATCACACGTTTGCCCCAGCCCATCACTTTGCTAAAAAAGTGTTTTGAATAATAGCCATGGCAAGTGGTGATGAAATCGCAATTGGTTCGTCGAGCAGCCAAATAAGCCACCCAAGCCGGCACGCGGCTTCTGGCATGAATGACATCGATCCGTTCGCGTTCGATGATGCTCGCCACCTCTTTGACAAGCCTTAAGACACGCGGAGATTTTTCATGAACAGGCAATGCATAATGCGGCACCCCTAATTTCACCAAATCTTGAACCAATTTCCCGCCGTTTGAGATGACTTGGATCTCTTCCCCTCTTGCTTTCATAGCGCGGGCAAGATCAATGACACCTCTTTCAACACCGCCGACATTTAACTCCGGTAAAATCTGTAAGACTCTCATAATTCTTCTCGCAAAATGCTCCGTAACTGACTTAATTCATTTTCAATGGGAAACATCACCGCATGCTTTGCCATCAATTGACCGATTTTCTCTTCAAAATCCACTTCCGTAGCCGTTTCGATTAAACCGTCATTTTTTAAAGTTTGTTGGAATAATTGATGTTTTTCCGATAATTGGCCATTGCCCACTTTCATCACCAAAACACGTTTACCAGCCGCCAGCGCTTCGGAAATCATCGAAACGCTATCTTCTGTCACGACCACAATATCGGAAAGTGCCAGCATACCTAAAGTGACATTCTCGATATTCTTTTCATTGGCAATAACCAGCAAACGGCATCTCTGATTAGCGCTCAAAGTCCGTTTGACCGTCTCCGCCGTCAAAACAGACGTGCGCCGTGACGTTGTGACCAAGAGATCAAATTTTTCTTTTTGACTTAGCTGATTGGCAGCCGCTAACCACTGATCAACACGATGATCATTCAGCCGATATTTTTTTGTTTCGCCGCCTATAAAAATCGAGATTCGACGCGCACCATTCAGCTTCAACTGGCCGGATAAACGCTCGCCTTCACTTTCCATTTGTTTTTTATCGATCCAACAGAGCGCAGCACTGGTTGGGATTGTCTTGCCGCGTAAATGCGTCGTTTGATCATGTTTTGGCACCACCATCACGTCATAACGAAAGCGTGAAAAAGGAAAAGCGGGTTTCATGACCATAATAATCTTCGATAAAAATTCACTTTTTAGCCACCACGCAAGCGGCGTCAAACCTGCGCCGCAGGTTACCACAAAATCAGCATGCGGAATTTGATTGAGCTGATTTGTGGTTTCATGAGTAAAAAAGAAATTGAGCCACGACAGGCGGCTTTGTGCAAACGGGTGCATGATCCATGACAAATAGGTAAAAAGAAATCGATGCCGCTTACTTTTGTAACGAACCGGTACGCGATCAATTTGAAATTCGTCATAGTGAGGCAGTTCGCGATGAAGTTCATGGAATTGCTGGCCAACGGCGCGTGCTTGTGCGGCATGTCCTGCCCGCTCATCTTCGAGTACTACCACACGTTTTGTGAAACAAAATTTCCAGCGCTTATGAATCCATAACCATTGCTCCGGATAAGCTTGAATCATGGGCTCAAGCTGATCTAAAAATAGCTGATTATTGATAAGATCATCTTTAAGTTCATCCCCCGTTTGACTCAGTAGAAGGGGTGCTTTCATGATAATGCGATGATACAATCCTTTCTCACGGACGGAAAAACACGGTATAACGTCTGCTTCGCAACGCAGCGCCATGCTCATCAAACCTTTCGGGGCTGTTGTTTTACGGCCAAAAAATCTTACATAACTACCGTCACGCCCGCCGCCTTGATCACCTAAAACACCAACCGGGTTGCCTTGTTTTAACGTTCGGACCAAGTCTCTTAGCCCCATTCCCGTTGTTGAGATGGGGGTAGCGCCATGCGATTCCCTAAGCTGATTGAGAAAATCATTCAGTTTGGTGTGCCGTTGATCTCGCACGAGCACATACAGCGGATATCCCCTGATACCCGAGTAGGTTTGAAGCATTTCCCAGTTATCAAAATGTGCCGTCATTAACATGGCCCGACGCTTTTTTTGGACAGCTTCTTCGTACCAATGACCATTCTCCATGGTAACAAATTGATTGATGTAAGCTTGATCCATCTTTGGGAAATTAAGGATTTCAAGAAAGCAATAGCATAAATGTTCATATTGCCGTTGAATAATGCCCTTTAATTCCTTAGGCGAATAGCGGGTTTGAAAGGCTGCTTTTAAATTTGCGTAAGCAACGTAACGTCTTTTGTCTAAACAGTAAGCTAGTTTCCCTAATAGTGTTGCGGTGAAGGGATAACAAGCATTTGGCAATAACTGAGCCAAACGCGCCAATATTTTAAGCGCCCAATAAGCTAATAATTGGATCATTGCTCATCAACTAAACAGTTTGCGGATGCGATCCTTCAAAATTTCCTCACCCACCGTTATACGCACATACACTCTCAAAATCAAAGGGTCTACAATCTGCGTGATCAGCTTTCGGCGCCGAAAGAAATCTTTCTCGGTGGTGATAATCGAATCTGACTGACTGCTTTCGCATACTTCGTTAATTTCCTTTAACTCTCTTGCTGTAAAAGCATGGTGATCACTAAACTCAAAATTACGAATGGTTTTAATTCCTAATTTAGAAAGCACCAGTTGAAAACTTCGCGGAGTTCCAACGCCCGAAAAAGTGGTGACTCGCCTCCCCCGCATCCGATCGACATCAATCCGCCCGCCGGATTTGGCCTGATAAAAGAAAATGGGCTCGCGTTGGGCCTCAATGATTTCGGCGGTCGGCACCAATTGTTTAACCTGATCTCTGAGTGTTTCAAAGTTTTTTCTATCAATTAAATTGACGTCATTAAAAATAATCATGTGTGCCCGTTTTAGGCTGGTCAAGGGTTCGCGTAAAATACCGGTCGGAATCAAGGTGCCGTTTCCAAACGGATTGAGGGCATTGATAACCACCAAGTTCAAATCACGATGCAATTGCCAATGTTGAAAACCATCGTCCAGAATGGCAATGTCTGCTTTTTGTTTTTTGAGCAAGCGCTTGGCAATTTCATATCGATTTTTCCCGACACCAATCACCGCTTGTGCTAAATTTGCCTGATACTCGCGTACTTCGTCTGCGTTGTAGCCTCGTGTCAAAATCAGCGGCACTTTGTGTTCTTTGAGTAAAAAGCGGCTTAAATACAAAGTGAGAGGCGTCTTACCGACACCGCCCCATGTGATATTGCCGACACTGACCGCGGGGATTGAAAGTTTCTTAGACCGGCAAAAACCAACCGCATAAAGTGACGCTCTCAAATTGACGGATGATTCGTACATCAAACGAATGAGCCAAAGCCAAGGCCGCCAAAACCAACCGGCTTGAGCGCCGTGTTTGTTTTCAATGATTAACCTAAAGTAATTACGGATTGTCATAGCTATCTACCTTTCCCTCATCGATTCATTCATCACATGTGATGAATTTAACCAAGGTTCTAATAATCTTAAATTACGTAAAGACGCCCCTTTTAAAGCCTCGACCACGCCAAAAGCATATAATCCCATGGTTTGAACAGCTTCTCGATTATGCAACATCGCTTCCGCCTGGCTGTACATGGTCTCTTCATCATGGATCATGACAGCGCCTCCTGCGCGGTCTAACTGCTCATACACAGATTGAAAATTTGAAACATGCGGCCCGTGCAAAATACCTTTGCGTTCACGAGCAGGTTCAATGGGATTCTGCCCGCCGTGCTCAATTAAACTACCGCCCATAAAAACAAGGTCTGCCAATCCAAAATAATTGGATAGCTCGCCCATCACATTTAAAATAACAATATCGGGCGATGCATCGACTTTTTCATCAGCTAAAGCAAAATGATACTTCGTTTGAGCCGTCAACTGCTTGACTTGCGCGGTTCTTTCAGGATGCCGCGGCGCTAAAACCAATACCAAATTTGGAACAGCGGGTTTCAATCGGCTAAAAACTTTCAAAACCAGCGCTTCTTCACCCTCATGCGTACTCCCTGCTACCCAAACTTGTTTGCCTTCAAATTGCCAACGTGCTTTCAAGCGCTCCACTTGTATGGGATTCCTGACGCCTTCAATATCAAATTTCATATTGCCGGTGAGCTGCACCTTTGACGCCGGCAAGCCCAGTGACAGGAAGCGTTCTTGATCTTTTTTATTAGAAACCAAACAAAATGCCAGCTTCGGCAACAATTGGCCCATCCAGTGTTTAACCCATTGATAACGCCGAAAAGCACGGTCTGAAATCCGTCCATTCATAATGCCGATCGGAATATTCATTTTTTCAGCCCATCGAATGATGTTCGGCCAGATTTCCGTTTCCATCATAATCAGACAAGCGGGCCGGATGGATTGAAGCGCCCGTTTAACACTCGATGAAAAATCAAACGGAAAATACACGACTTGCACCATCGGTCCTGCCAATGGCTGCGCGACCTTTTGACCGGTCGGCGTCGTGGTGGAAATCACAATGCCTGTTTCGGGATGCATCATTTGCAGCAAACGAATAAATTCCTTGGCTGCCATGACTTCACCAACACTCACCGCATGAATCCATATGATCCGCGCTGCTTTAATTTTTAATTCAACATGCCCCCATCTTTCCCTGAGCAACCGGCGATGGTCAGGCGCTTGCTTGAGGCGCAAAATCAAATGCGGCAAATAAAATAAACCGAAAATCGCCAGCAATGGTTCGTATAAAAGATAAAATAAACTCATGCCATCATTTCCTAAGCACGCGGATGCGCGCTGTCGAATGCTTCCCGTAAACGTTTGGTTGAAACATGTGTATAAATCTGCGTCGTTGATAAATTTTCGTGGCCCAACAATTCCTGCACACTTCGCAAATCTGCCCCACGGTCTAACAAATGTGTCGCAAAAGTATGGCGCAGCATGTGCGGGGAAATTTCTTTTTTCAAACCGATACGCTTGGCATATTTAATTAAGAGACGCCGCACACTTCGGTCGGTTAAGCGTGTGCCAAATCGATTCACAAACAGCGCTCCTTTTTCTTTTAAATGCTTTGGGCGTACACCCAAATAGGCTTGAAGCGCTTTGACGGCCATGGCGCCGACAGGCACAATGCGTTCTTTCTTACCCTTGCCTCTGACTTTTAAATATCCGCTTAAAAGCTCGACGTCATCATCATTGAGCCCCATGAGTTCACCGACGCGAATACCGGCGCTGTAAAGCGTTTCCAAAATGGCCTGGTCACGCTTTTCTTCCCAATTTTTACCATTGGGCGCATTCAACAATTGTTCAATCTCACTTAATTCAAGATAAGCCGGCAGTTTTTTCTCTTTTTTAGGAGATTGAATGCCTGCCGCGGGGTTCGACTTCACAAAATTTTCACGGGTTAGGAACTTGAAGAAAGACCGAAGGCAGGCTAATTTTCTTGAAATAGTACTTTTTTGATAATTTTTTTCTTTGAGAAAACCGAGATAACGGCGGATTTCCAAATAATCAATTTGGATGGGCGATTTACTATTCAAGAACTCAAAGAAATCACGAAGATCTATTTGATAATTTTTGATCGTATAGTTTGAAGCATTGCGCTCAACTTCTAAATACCGAAAAAAACGAACTTGGTATTGATTCATGCTCCCACCTTTACTGTGGCGTTGAATCGTTTACCGATGGCTTGTGTGAATCGTGGTTCGTTTCCGAAGCCGATGATTGATCGGCTTTATCTTCTTCGGGTTTGGGAAGTTTATTGGCAATAAAAGTACACTTTGGGTAGTTGGAACAGCCGTAAAAAGGTTGACCGCGTCTTGAACGGCGCTTAACCAAAGTACCTGAACAATCGGGCTGCGGACAAGCCACGCCGGTTGAAATAGGCTTTGTATTACGACATTCGGGAAAACCAGAACATGCCAAGAACTTACCGTAACGACCACGACGTATCACCATTGGTTTACCGCATTTTTCACAAGTTTCTTCTGTCTCGATTAACTCCTGTTTCATATCCTTCATTTCCACTTGGGCGGTTTCGACCGCTTGATGAAACGGAGGATAAAAATTCTTTAAAACCTGAACCCAATCAACATCACCTTCCTCGATCTTATCGAGTTCATCTTCCATGTTGGCAGTAAATTCAATATCCATGATGGTGGGAAAATGTTCGACGAGCTGCTTAACCACCACCTCTCCTAAATCGGTTGGTACCAGCGCACCGCTCTGCCTCTCGGCATATTCGCGTGCCAACAAAGTATGAATGGTAGGGGCGTACGTGCTCGGCCGTCCGATTCCATCTTCTTCCAAAGCTTTGACCAAACTGGCATCGTTAAAACGCGCCGGTGGTTTTGTAAAATGTTGGCTACTGATTAATTCATGCAAATCCAAACTTTCTCCTTGTATCAATTCCGGCAAGGCTTGATGGGTTTCTTCACCTTCTTTTTGCTCTTCCTTTTCTTTCTTCTTTTTGGCGTGGAGAGCATCGGCAAATACTTTTAAGAAGCCCGGAAAAACATTAATGGTTCCGGTGGTTTTAAAGATATATTTTTCTGCAGCCAAAATTTCAATCGACGTCACTTGATCTTTCGCATGCGCCATTTGGCTGGCAACAAATTTGCACCAAATTAATTCATACAACTTAAACTCATCCATCGAGAGATAGGATTTAATTTTCTCCGGCGGGCGGTAAGCCGAGGTGGGGCGAATCGCTTCATGTGCTTCTTGGGCGCTCTTCTTAGACTTATAAACATGGGGCGTTTCCGGTAAATATTCAGGACCAAAATGCTCTTTAATGTATTTTGTCACTTCATCCAAAGCTGTTTGCGCCACCCGTACCGAGTCGGTGCGCATATAGGTAATTAAACCAACCGCTGCATCTTCACCGATCTCCACACCTTCATAAAGACTTTGAGCAATCCGCATGGTTTTAGCGGCCGGAAAACCAAGCCGGTTATACGCTTCCTGTTGAAGTTTACTGGTTGTATAAGGTGCTTGTGGTTTGCGGTTTCGCTCTTTCTTTTCAATGGAAGAAACTTGGAATTCACTTTTTTCTAAAGCTGTCTTTATTTTTTCCGTTTCCTCGGCATTGTTAAGATCAATTTTTTCTTGGTTGACGCGATCCAATTTCGCCACAAATACTTTATCTTTCTCCTCAGGCCGCTTGGAAGATAATTGAGCTTCTAAAGACCAATACTCTTTAGGCACAAACCGGCGAATCTCATCTTCGCGTTCCACAATGAGACGCAATGCGATCGATTGCACACGGCCCGCACTGAGACCTTTTCCGACTTTTTTCCATAAAAGCGGACTAATTTCATAACCAACGATCCGGTCTAAAATCCGGCGGGCTTGTTGGGCGTTGACCAACCGCTGATCAATTTCGCGGGGATGTTCAAAAGCGCGGCGAACGGCATCTTTTGTAATTTCATGAAACTCGACTCGCTTAATCGACTTCGGATTCTTTTCAAGTAATTCAAACAAATGCCAACTGATCGCTTCGCCTTCCCGGTCAGGATCGGGTGCTAGGAAAACATCCTTGCCTTTGGCAGTTTTCTTGAGTTTGGTGACACGCTTCCGTGCTTTGGTGGGAACGACATATTTGGGCTCAAATTGATTATCAACATCAACACCCATCTTGCTTCTCGGTAAGTCTCTGACGTGGCCAAAGGAAGCCTCGACAATGTAGTCTCTTCCGAGATACTTTCCAATGGTTTTTGCCTTTGCAGGCGATTCAACAATAACGAGTCTTTTAGCCATAACACTTCGGTTGGTTTAAATACCGCCCCCTACAAACTGGACAATCTCTATCGCATCCCCTTCCCGGATAGAAACAAACTGCCATTCATGAGGAAGGATTACCTGATGATTGAGTTCGATGGCAACACCTTTAACTTGGAGATGAAACTGCTTTAATAAGGAGTCAATGGTGAGATCGTTTTCGATTTCACGCTCTTCACCGTTTAGCTGTATCTTCATATTACAAAATGAGTTAAGGAGTTTTCTCAAAAAAATAGCGGTTGTTATCAACCGCTCGCTTGAACTTTAAGATAATGTGTATTTTAACCGGAATAGTTAGGCTTGTAAACAAGTTTTATCGGACGTTATTCAGACGGAGTTAAAACTCATTTCTTCCTAGGGCGGCGCTTTTTAGGAGACGGCTTGACAACACTTTCTTTAGGTTCCAGGCGGTAGAGGTGCTCCAAATGCTGTATCTGATCAGCCGCAATGGTGTCTTTTTCGATCCGTTTAATCATTTTCAAGAGACTGAACGAGCTGACTCCCAGCTTTTCAACAGCCAGAGTTGAAATTAACCGCGCAACCAAATTAGCCTGGATTTCAAGAGTCTGTAGACGATCATTAGTAGAAACCACATGTTCCCATATCTTATCCAGGTGTTTTTTAATGTAAACCATATCCCCTGCTTGAACTTTTTGATTCTGCTCAAGAGAGCTGATCATATTCTCCAGGCTCTGCAAGCTTAGCTGTTTTGGTTTTGACCGGGCCATAAGACTCCAAAAACAAAAATGCCTTCCGCAATGGGAAGGCATTTTTGATTAATTAATTTTAAGCCGAAACCACCCGAGTTTTTGCCCAAGTATCCGCCAATCGGTCGCCTTTGACCAAGATCATGACCGTTTCAAGGATGTAGCCAATCAACAGAACAAAAGGAATCATAATTAAAATATTTCTAATGAAAGCCTGCAAAAAGGTCACTTTCTCGCCCGTTAAACTGACCAATTTGAGTCCGACCATCTTCCGGCCCGGTGAAAATACAAGGTCCCGGAAAATAAGCCATCCAATGTTAATCAAAATCAAGAGCACATTACGCACCACTTCAGGTGCCGCCAGCAAAATCAATCCGGCAACAATTCCCAATAAGATGGGCATAATAATTAAATCGATGACGGCAACCGCAAAACGCTTGCCTTTGTGTGCTGATTCCGGTCCACTCGCGCTACCACCTATGGGTTGGACATGTTCATCTGCCATAAAAGAACTCCTTTCACATTAAAACCAAAAATCCAGTGACGTTGACAAGATTAATAAGACCCTGTAACCTTTAAAATGCTCAATTTAGTCTATCGATATTCGGGCTGTGTTACTTTAACCAACACCCTTTCATCGACAAAGGACTTATGGAAAGTTACCTGAGATTTGAAGAAATGTCAAATCATGATTCAACGTCAACGAACCGGCTAGCGCGTTCATACCGGCCGTCCGAGCGCCTGTGAATCAAGCCTTTCAGCTCCATCTCGGTAATCATCCTGAGAGATCCTGGCGCCAATTTTTCCTCTATTTCATGGGCAGTAGATGGATTTGCCTCAAGCAATTGAATTATTTCTTTCTCAGATTCACTCAGATGAGCTGTGTGTTGGATCTGTATGACCGGTTTATCTTCCCGGACAGTCCAAGTTCTTAATTGTTCCCTTAAGATAGATCTTAAATCACTTAACAAATCTTCCGGCGAAACCACCAAACGCGCACCTTGTCGAATTAATTCATGGGTTCCTTGCGAACCAAATGAATCAATGCGGCCCGGAACGGCATACACTTCTCTGCCTTCATCAATGGCGCACGAAGCCGTAATCAGTGAACCGCTTCTCTGATGCGCTTCTACCACCAAAACACCCATTGATAAACCTGCAATGAGACGATTGCGAACCGGAAAATGAAATGCCAACGGCGGCGTGCCAAGCGGAAATTCGCTCACGACTACTCCGGAAGCAGCTATTTTTGCAAAAAGTTTTTTGTTCTCCCGAGGATAAATCACATCAAGACCCGACCCCAGCACAGCGATGGTTCGCCCACGGACATTTAAAGCACCGTGATGGGCTTCTGTATCGATACCACGCGCCATACCTGAAACAACAGTGATGCCGGCTTCGGCAAGCTTTGATGCAAATTGATGAGCGGTTTTAAGTCCATAAGAACTGGCTGCCCTAGCGCCAACGACAGCAATGGCGGCTTGATCAGCTTCTAAGAACTTTCCTTTTATATATAAAACGGGGGGAGGATCGTGAATTTCCTTTAAAGCTGACGGATAATCAGCATCTAAAATGGTGAGGATTGTGATGCTTTGTAATGCACACTTCTGCTGCAATTGCTCGACTGTTGTAGCCGCTCGAGCCGTTTTAAGACGTTCCAACCATTCTTCTGTCATGAGGTCTGGAAAGGCAGACCGATAGCTTTGGGGGTCAACGAGAAGACGTTCAAACGAGACTGCTCCGTTTAAAAGTAGTTTAAATTTTTGCGCGGACAGCAATCCTGCTTGAGCCAAAAAGAAGAGAGCTTCTTGCTCAGTCATTCATTAACGATGAAATAAAATCCATAGGTAATTTGTACTGGCCCATTTGGCTACCTGAACCAAACCAAAACCCAACACAAAACCGATGACGTAATTCCAGTTCTTCATTTTACAATCCAATTTGCTTAAAACCATCGTGCACATACTGCCAATCCGCAGGACGAAGCATCACGGTTTTGACCTGCCCTAATCGAGTCGGTAGTACTAATTTAATTTTTCCTTTCGAAACTTTTTTATCACGAAAAAATAAAGCCTTCACACGTTCCCGCTTCACAGGTTTACCAAACACCTGTCTGCCGAGAGAACTTGCAAGCTGCATCTTCCTAAGCAGCGCTTGCTGGCGGTCCACAAAAGCGTGCTGCACCAGCCCTAAACGAAAAGACAGCTGAGCAGCCATTACCATCCCGATGCCGACTGCTTTACCGTGCGTCAAACGGTAATTGGAAAGGCTTTCTAAGACATGTGCAAATGTATGACCATAATTTAACATGGTCCTCAAGCCCTTCGTTTCACGTTCATCGCGTGAAACCACCCCCGCTTTCACGCGGACACATCGATACACCACTTCTTCCAGAAAACGAAAATCATACACATTCAGCACATTTTGGCTCACATGATCCATCAAAACGCGCCCTTTGGTTTCGAGCTTCTTAAACAAAGTCACGTCTTGGATCACCCCATATTTTACAACCTCAGCAAATGAGTCGCGAAAAACATCGGCTGATAGGGTGCGCAACAAATCGATATCAGCTACTACCAACGCGGGTTGATAAAAAGCACCGATTAGATTTTTACCACCTTCAAAATCAATAGCTGTTTTGCCGCCGATAGCACTATCTACCTGACTCAAAAGCGTTGTCGGTATTTGAACCAGACGAATACCGCGTAAATAAGTTGCAGCCGCAAAACCTGTGACATCTCCAATCACCCCGCCGCCAACCGCTATCACGGTGCTCGAACGATCAAGCTTCGCCTGATACATCGCGCGCCATAATGACGTGAGGCCTTTGATTGATTTGTCCGTTTCATGTCCGCGGACAAATTCATAATGAAAGACTTGAAAACCGTTCCGAGTCAATAACCGGCTCAAAAAGGGTGTCAAACGTGTTTGGCGCACAATATCACGGCTTGACACAAGCAAAATGCGTGGTCCCGCTTTTAATTGCTTTAAATAAATACCCAATTGGCGAATCAACCCTTTGCCAATTCTGACGTCATAAGCATGCGACTGTAAACGTACTTTGACTGTTTTCATGTTAACAAGCCTTCAATATCTCCTGCCACTTCATCGGCTGTCTTCCCATCTGTATCCGCAATCAAATCAGCGGCTGTTTCATAAAGTGAAGCGCGTTCATGCCAGATTTTTTCCAAAGCAACTTGAGGATGATCAGAACCCAATAAGGGACGATCAGCCGTATTCTGCAGCCGGCTCAAAAGCATTTGAAGTGATGTGCGTAAAAAGACGATTGTCCCCGCCGATTTCATCAGATTAATGTTCGATTGATCCAAAATAATACCGCCGCCCGTCGCAATGACCCGGCTGGATTTTTTCACAGCCTCTCTCAGCGCCAATTTTTCTAACTGCCGAAAGTGTAGTTCGCCTTTGTCTTCAAAGATTTGCTTGACCGTTTGTTCGCCAATGTGTTCAATGCTGGTGTCCAAATCTTCACATGGCATTTGCAACCGTTGAGCAAGAGCAACGGCGGTTGAGGATTTCCCCGAACCCATCATGCCGATTAGAAAAATATGTTTCATCAACGCTTACTTAAATACTTGAGGTATTGATCGTAATGACGTTTGGTTTCATTCAGCGAATCACCGCCGAATTTCTCAAGAAAAGCATCCGCCAGTTCGAAAGCCACAATGGCTTCTCCAATCACACCGCCTGCGGGAACCGCGCATATATCCGAACGTTCAAAATCTGCACGCTCAACCTCTTTGGTCTTCATGTTGACCGATTTTAACGGCTGTCTTAAAGTGGAAATGGGTTTCATGGTAGCACTTACCACTATTTCTTCCCCGTTGCTCATACCGCCTTCAATGCCGCCGGCGCGATTGGTGAGATGGTAATAACCCTTGTTTTTCTGATGAGCAATTTCATCGTGCGCTTTCAACCCCGGAGTTGCCGCCAATCGATGACCTAAACCGAATTCAACTGCTTTGACTGACTGAAGCGAAATGAGCCCCATGGCAATCCGCGCATCTAATTTACGCTCGTAATGAACATGCGAGCCCAAACCGACCGGTATCCCCTTGGCGCGCACTTCAAAAACACCGCCACGAGTATTACGGTCTTTCAATGCTTGGTCAATTTCGGCCATCATTTTCCGGCTCGTTTTTTCACAAATGCAATTCACTTCCGATCCCTTCACACCTTTCACGATGTCGTGAAACGATAATTCTTTTTCTTCCAGCCTCACCGACCCAATCTGAACCACATGGGAAATAATTTCGATGCCAAACTCTTTCAAGAATAATTTAGCGAGTGCTCCCACAGAAACCCGCATAACGGTTTCACGGGCACTGGCGCGCTCAAGAATTTCGCGAATCCCTTGGTCATACTTTAAGCAGCCGGCCAAATCCGCATGTCCCGGCCTAGGCCTGAAGAGTTGCGGTAATTTATCGATTTTAACATCCTTATTAGCCAATAAGAAAGCAATCGGAGCACCGATTGTTTTACCTTGATAAAGGCCTGCTGTGAGCGCCACTTCGTCTTGCTCAATTTTCTGCCGTCCACCGCGTCCATAACCTTGTTGCCGGCGTGCCAATTCGCCTTTGATGAAAGCATGATCAATCGCAAGCCCGCTGGGCACGCCCTGAAGGATGGCTGACATGTAGGCGCCGTGCGATTCCCCTGCCGTCATGAATTGTAAGATTCTACCCATATCGAATTAACCTTTCGTTAAAAGTAATAATGAAAAAAAATTCTAATTAAAGGCTCGCCAAAAAATAAAACCAGAACACCGCCCAACGATAGAAAAGGCCCGAACGGAATGTATTCTTCTTTTTTCTTAAATTTCACGTATAACCCAATCGGCAAAGCTAAAAAAGGTGCAATAAAAAAGACCATGAGTACGTTTGCCCATCCGAGAAAAGCTCCGAGCATGGCCATCAACTTCACATCTCCGCCTCCCATGCTTTCCTTGCGAAACACAAATTGGCCAAATACACCGGTCAGATAAATCATACCGCCGCCCACAAGCGCCCCCAGAAAACTTTGACCCAATGCCATCCAGCGGCTTGTCTCCGACTGCAGGGTCGGAAATGTGACACTAAAAAGCCATCCCAACAGAATCCCCGACAAACTCATCTCATCCGGAATAATTTGTTCTTCCAAATCAGCAGCGCTGATACCAAGTAAAAGCGTTAAAAGAACAATGCTCGCCCCCCCTTGCGCCGTCCAGCCAAAATAACGCACGGATCCCAGAAAAATTAAACCTGTTAACAATTCTACGAAAAAATAACGCATTGCAATCGGCAAATGACAATTTCGACATCGGCCGCCCAGCAGAATATAACTGATCAGCGGAATATTGTCATACCAAGCAATGGATTTGCGACAATTGGGACAATAAGATCTGGGTGCAATAATGGATTCTTCTTTCAGAAAACGGTGCACGCAAACGTTTAAGAAACTGCCCACGAAAATACCCCACAAAAACAAAAATACGTCAGGAACCCATGATTGCATGCCGCAACGCCTTTCTCATGACTGCCAAGGGCGCTTTCCGCCCTGTCCAAATTTCAAATGCTCTCGCGCCTTGATGAAGTAACATGGTTTCGCCATCAAGGGTCCGGTGTCTTAAACGCTTGGCTGTACGAATTAACTCGGTCGGCCGGCGGCCATACATCATATCAAAGACAAAAACTCTTTTTCCTTTTGGCCATAACGATCGAGGGATCAGCGGCTGACTTTGATGTCTCAATCCCGCGCTGGTCGCATTGACCAGCAAATCCGTTTCAAACAATGCTTGTTTCAACTCCGACTTGTTACGCACATGCATGACTTTTGAGTGCGGAAATTTTTTTTGGATCACTCGGCACAATTGTCGCCCGCGGTTTTGGGTCCGATTAAAAATACGAAGTTCCCGGACACCTTTCCAAACCAATGCATAAGCAGCCGCTTTTGCCGCACCGCCGGCACCCAATAGCAAGGTCTTCTTTCCTTTGAGGCGCAACCCAGCTTCTTGAAGCGCCCGCAAAAACCCGTCCACATCTGTGTTGAAACCAATCCAATGCTTTCCTGCCCGCTTAACCGTGTTGACCGCTCCGACATCCTTTGCGACTTGGTCAATCCGATCTAAAAACGGCAGTATGGTTTCTTTGTGGGGAACGGTTAGGTTAAACCCGTCTAAAATCAACTTCCGGCGATTTCTCAGCAACCTTAAAAAATGCCGGCGGTCACGTTCGAAGGCAAGGTAAACACCCGGAATGCCGGCGGTTCTCAGCGCCGCATTTTGCATTGCTGGCGAAAGTGAATGTGAAAGTGGATATCCAAATAATCCAAACACCTTCACTTCTTCATTCAACATGCACCGACCCCAACCTATTTTTGCTTTTGTGATGTTTGACCATGAGCCCCCAAGGGCCTGCCAAACGTTTCTTAAACAGGTGCCAGTTTGGTTCTAATTTGCTGTGAGCAAATTTTATTGACGGCAAACAAATAAGCCTTCACGCTGGCTTCAATCACATCTGTACTGGTTCCGCGGCCGCTCACTTCCCTGTTTTGATGCAACAACTTCACATTGACTTCACCGACAGCATCTTTACCGCTTGTCACCGATTGAATGGAATAATCAACTAACTTCAATTTCATTTTGAGAATCTTTTCAATCGCTTTATAACAAGCGTCCACTTGTCCGTCGCCGCTGGAGGAAGCTTTGTAAACCTTTTTTTGACGCTTCAAATGAATTTCGGCTTTTGGCTTTGCTTTCGTACCGCTTGAGGTGTTCAAATAAACCAATTGCCATGTTTCCGGAATCTTTGATATCTGTTCCTCCACCAAAGCTTCAATGTCTTGATCAAAAACATATTTTTTTTGATCTGCCAAATCCTTAAAACGTTTAAAAGCAACGTCTATTTGTTTAACACTCAAGTGAAAATTCAATTTCTCAAGCCGTTCGCGGAAGGCATGCCGCCCCGAGTGTTTACCTAAAATTAATTGGCTGCCCGACAAACCCACATCTTTTGGATCGATGATTTCGTAGGTTTGACGCAATTTTAAGATCCCGTCTTGATGAATACCCGATTCATGCGAAAAAGCATTTCGCCCGACAATGGCTTTGTTCGGCTGCACCACCATGCCGGTCAAACGAGAAACCAAACGAGAAGCTTTCGTAATCTCTTTCGTCTTGACATCCGTATAACAATTGTCAGAGAAATTGTCTTTGCGGGTGTTGAGGGTCATGACAATTTCTTCCATGGCAGCATTGCCGGCGCGCTCACCGATGCCATTGACGGTACACTCAACTTGGTTGGCTCCGTTTTGAATCGCTGATAACGAATTAGCAACTGCCAAACCAAGATCATTATGGCAATGAACCGACAGATTAACTGTTTTTCCCAATGCCGGAATTTGTTCGACCAAATAGGCGATTAACTGACCGAATTCCGTAGGCAAAGCATAGCCAACCGTATCCGGAATATTCACCGTGGTAGCGCCGGCTTCCACGGCAGCGCCTACCACTTCAACCAAAAAATCTCTTTCGGTCCGTGAAGCATCTTCCGGAGAAAATTCGATATCGTCAAAGAATTTCTTGCCGTAACGGATGTTCCGGACGGCTAATTTTAAGATTTCGCTTGTGTCTTTATGAAGCTTGAAATCGCGGTGAATTTTCGAAGTTGCCAAGAAGACGTGAAGCCGTTTTCGTTTGGCAAAACGCAAAGCCTGGCGGACAGCATCAATGTCTTTTTCCACCATGCGTGCCAAACCGCAAATAATGGGTGTCCGAACAACCTTGGAAACTTTCTGAATGGCTTCGATTTCGCCCGGAGAGGCTGCCGGGAAACCGGCCTCGATGATATCAACGTTGAGGCGTTCTAATTGCTTCGCAACCTCAACTTTTTCATCGGGCGTAAGGGAAGCGCCGGGACATTGTTCGCCATCCCGTAAGGTGGTATCAAAAATATAAATTTTTCTATTGTTTGTCGACATAGGCCATCTAAATCTTTTCCGGTCATTGTGTGTCCCTTTTACCGCTTAATCTAAAACAATTAAGAACTCATCCACACTGACCATCATCTTGAGTGTGAAGGCTGTTTCGTTTTCTGCTCAAGCGATGCTGCAATCCAAGGCATCATCCCCCGTAATTGAGCGCCCACTTTCTCAATTTGGTGCGCATCACAAGCATCGCGCAATTTTTTATATTGAGGTCTGCCTTTTTTATTTTCTTCAATCCATTCTTTTGCAAAAGCGCCTGACTGGATTTCAGAAAGAATCTTTTTCATTTCCTGCCGGGCTTGCGGGTTAATAACGCGTTTTCCGCGTGTATAATCGCCATACTCGGCCGTATCAGAAACGCGGCGATGCATTCCCGAAATACCGCCGGCAAATACCGCATCTGTGATTAACTTCACTTCATGCAAGCATTCGAAGTAGGCCATTTCAGGCGCATAACCTGCTTCAACTAAGGTTTCAAAACCAGCACGAATTAATTCAGATAAACCGCCGCAAAGGACGACTTGCTCGCCAAACAAATCAGTCTCGGTTTCTTCTTTAAAATTAGTTTCGATCACGCCTGCGCGTGTACCGCCGATGGCTTTTGCGTAAGCCAAACCAATTCCGGCTGCTTGACCGCTGACATTCTGGTGAACCGCTAAGAGACAGGGCACGCCACCGCCCGCCAAAAATTGTGTTCGCACCAAAGCACCAGGGCCCTTGGGTGCTACCATAAAAACATCTACTGTCTTGGGCGGTTTAATGTAACCAAAATGAATGTTAAACCCGTGCGAAAAAACAAGCGACTTACCCTCTTTTAAGACCGGCGCAATATCCTGGTGGTAAATTTCTGCCTGGAGATGGTCCTGGGTCAGAATCTGAATCAGATCTGCTTGTTCAGCTGCCTCACGGGCGCTGACCGGCTGAAAACCATCTTCAACGGCAATGTCATAATTTTTACCGCCTTTACGCTGGGCAATGATCACTTCAACACCGGAATCACGCAAATTAAGTCCCTGACCGCGGCCTTGAATACCATAACCAACGATAGCAACCTTTTTGCCTTTCAGTAAATTTAGATCGGCGTCTTTGTCATAATAAATTTTGATCATAAAAACAAACCTCCAAGATTACTGACGACTTTTGCTCGTTTTCTTTTTTGCAGACTTTTTCTTTCCCGTTCGGGATGCCGATAATTTTAATTCCAATTTGCGCGCCAGCGCAATGGTGCCTGTTCGCACCACTTCAATAATGCCAAAGGGCCTCAAAAGTTCAATAATCGCATCCACTTTGCTTTTTGTGCCTGTCACTTCAATGGCCAATGATTTGGGGCTCAAATCAACCACCTTCCCCCTGAACGTGTTAACAATCTGCATCACATTAGCTCGGTTGGTTGCATTGGCTGAAATCTTAATTAATAATAATTCACGCTCAATACTTTCATACCCTGTGAGATCTTCGACATGAATAATGTCGATTAATTTGCTCAATTGTTTCATAATTTGATCCAACACACGTTCATTGCCATGAACGACAATGGTCATGCGGGAAATCGTGGGGTCTTCCGTTTCTCCGACCGCTAAACTATCAATGTTAAATCCGCGCGCCGAAAAAAGCCCCGAAACACGCGCTAACACGCCAAAGTGATTTTCAACCAACGCCGACAGAACGTGAACCATGTTTGACTCCTCTTCAATGTCAATTAATCATCATCCCAGTGATAGCCTCATTTAGGCCATATCTAGTACAGAATCAAGTGCTTGACCCGTTGGCACCATTGGGTACACATTATCTTGTTTGGCACAAACACAATGTATCACAACAGGTCCTTCATGTGCCAAGGCTTGCTTAATCACAGAAACCACTTCATCTTTCTTTTCCATCCGAAGTCCTTTGACGCCGCAGCTCTCTGCCAAAGCCACAAAATCCGGATTAGAAGGTCCCAAATCCACCCCCGAGTAACGGTGTTCATAAAAAAGCTCCTGCCATTGCCGCACCATGCCTAAGTAAGCGTTGTCCAAGATAAACACCTTCACGGGAATCTTGTAATAAGCAGCGGTCACCAACTCACACATGGTCATTTGAAATGAGCCATCACCATCAATGCAAATCACAGGTTCCCCGGGCCGACCCAACTGGGCGCCGATTGCTGAAGGAAATCCAAAGCCCATTGTCCCCAAGCCGCCGGAGGTAATCATGCTGCGTGGTGCGGTAAATTTATACCACTGAGCGGCCCACATTTGATGTTGGCCCACACCCGTGGTAACCACTGCTTTGTGATTGGTGATTTCCCCAATCTTATCAATGATAAACTGCTGCCTGAGTTTCTCGTTATCCGGCTGTGTGTAACGCAAAGGATGTTTTTGCTTCCACTCTTCAATTTGTTTCAGCCATGGTTTCATTGCCTTGCGTTTGTCCGAGACCAAACGGTTTAACTTTTTTAAAATATGTTTCACATCACCCACAATTGAAACATCCACCTGAACCGTCTTGGCAATGGATGACGGGTCAATATCCATATGAATAATCTTGGCATGCGGTGCAAACAAGTCGATTTTGCCCGTCACGCGGTCATCAAAACGAGCGCCTACGGCAATTAACAAATCTGATTTTTGAACCGAATAATTCGCATAAACCGTCCCATGCATCCCCAGCATCCGAAGTGAAGAAGTGTGGGTTTCCGGAAAAATGCCCAGTCCCAAAACGGTTGTGGTAATCGGAATACCGGTTTTCTCAACCAGTTCAATCACTTCTTTGCGCGCACCCGAACCAATAGCGCCGCCACCGACATACAAGCAAGGCCGCTTACTCTTACGAATTAGTTCGGCAGCACATTTAATGTCATCGTCGTTACCTTCCAAGACCGGATTGTAACTACGGATAGAGACTTTTTCGGGAAACACATATTCTGTTTCGGCACGGCTCACGTCGACAGGAAAATCAATCAACACAGGTCCCGGACGACCTGACGTTGCAACATAAAACGCCTCCCGCATAATCCGAGTTAAGTCATTTACGTCCTTCACCAAATAGTTATGTTTGGTGACGGGACGCGTGACACCCACCACATCCGCTTCCTGGAAAGCATCGCTTCCGATCGCATGAGTTGCCACCTGCCCTGTGATGCAAATAACAGGAACTGAATCCATATAAGCTGTCGCCAAACCAGTCACGGTATTGGTTGCGCCCGGGCCGGAGGTCACCATGCAAACGCCGGGTTTACCGGTTGCTCTGGCGTAACCATCTGCCATGTGTGAAGCTCCTTGCTCATGCCTCACCAAAATCAATTTTAATTTTGAATCATAAAGCGCATCGAAAGTCGGTAAAATAGCGCCGCCGGGCAGACCAAAGACGTATTCCACGCCCAGATCTTCCAAACATTTAATCATGATTTTAGCGCCTTTTAACTTCATATCTTTTCCTTATCTTTTTTAACAAAATTAATGGGATGAATTCAACCACTTCGCAATTTCTTCTTCCGTAAAAGGATCTGCACCATGTTTCATGTCCTGAATCACACGAAGTTCGACGGGCACTTGATTCTCTTCTAAGATCTTCACTTGCGTTTTGATGGCTTCGATATCAAACAATTCATCCTGCTGGCCATGCACCATCAACAAGTGAGCGCTTACCCGTTTCGGTGAATCTAATAATTCGTGTAATGCTTGACTTTCCAAAGCACCTGAAATCAGGACTGTTTTCTCAAACCGGCTTGGATGTTGCGCTACCAGCCTAAACCCAAAAATGGCTCCATTGGATTCGCCAATCAAAAATAGACGCCCTTCCTGCGAATCAGCTTCAAACCCGAACTGGTTTAATACCTGCCATAACACATCTTCGAATTCGGGAGATCCGTATGGTAATTCATTTGTCGCCGTCGGTGCTAAAATAACGGCATGCCCATTGTTTAACAGGGGAATCCAGCGCTGAATAAATTCCTCTCCAGAACTTCCGGACGGGTGTAAAACCAAAAATAGCGACCGATCAGAACGATAATTCCGGGCTGTCTCAGGTACAAATTGCGAATAAGTAAAATGACCGATTTGTTTTGATGCAAACGGCTCACTGACAACTGCACGGCGCAATGACTGACAACCTGCCACACTTAAGACAAAGAACAAAATACCTGCCAATCCCAACTGCCTGATTGAAACCATTTTAATTAACCTTGCAAAACGCCGCGGACAATTGAAACAAACGTGTGCAGCGCACCCATGGACGGACGTTCCGCCATTTGATCGGCTGCTTGCGTCACTGTCAATTGGCTAAACCAATCCAACGCGCGTTTACGAAATTCCGGGTAAATCAAATGCTGTAATCCCTCGTATTCTTCCAACTCCAAGCGATAACCTTCTTGATACAGCTGCTCATGTAAAGGAATAAAACTATCTTTCGTGATTGTTTTATCCTGATCACCATAAAGCACCAAAATCGGTAATTTTTTAGCTCCGTTTTGTGCATCCTTGTAAAACTCAGCAAACGGGCCGTCTGCGCCGCCGCCCATCAAGGCCGCTGCCGAAACAGTCTCGGGATAACGTAGAGCAAAATAAAATGCGTAATGAGCTGCTTCACCAAAACCGGTTAGTAAAACTTTTTTCGGATCGATGCGATGAATGCTTTTAAATTCTTCGATGCGTTTCAAAATACGCTTGTCAGAACTAAACGGCACATCTTGAGGTCTTAAATGAGCAATAAAAAGACCCGGCTCATTCCTTTTGGTTAACTCAGCCGTCCATTTTTCAACCGACTGAGATCCTTTTTCACCCTCATCTGTATAGAGCACCACGACCAGCGGCCATTCATGATCAGCCGTATAACTCTTGGGGATAAAATACGATACGCCGTAACGGTCGGATTTTAAATCATAAAACCCTGTCTTCACATCACCAAAAAAAGTTGCTTGTGATTGGCCGGGTTCGATCACCAAGCTGGAAACAATGATTAAGGTGACAAAAATGGCAAATTCAAAGCACCGAATTATCTTTTGCATGGCCTCACATCACGAATTATCTTTAATGCCCCCGGAGAATAAAAAACGCGAATTCGCATGCCATTCATGCACCTTCGCGCGGGAAATTAAAGCTTAGAATTTTCGTAACTACTTTCAAATTCGAGAGTTAATTATATATGATTGGGCTTCTTAATGTCAAACGCTGATTTATCTGTTTTCACCCATTTTTCACACCTTATCGGATGAATCCGGAATTCTCCTTAATCGAGGCTAGATTTTAATACAGGAAAGCTTTTACGAAGGGCTTTTACCTTTGACGTATCTATTGATGCCATCAGCACTTCTGGGCTTTTTCCATTCCCCTCCGCAAGCACTTCACCCCAAGGATCAACAATTAAGCTATGGCCATAACTCATCTGAGCAGTGGCAGGGTGTTTACCGACTTGTGCCGGCGCTAGCATATACACTTGATTTTCAATGGCACGCGCACGAATCAAACTTAACCAATGGGCTTTGCCAGTTTCTTTTAAAAAATTAGATGGTAAAACAATGACTTCTGCCCCGGCAAGCGCTAGACGTCTAAAATGGCCCGGAAAACGAAGGTCGTAGCAAATGGCAAAACCAAACCTGATGCCGGCTATGTCGGCTGTCACCATTTCTTTCCCCGGTAAGAAATCACGTGATTCATGACACTTTTGTTTTTTCGGAGTCTCGACATCAAACAAATGCCTTTTCCGATAATGCGCTACTTCTTTTCCTTGCGGTGAAATCATCAAAGAACTATTAAAAAACTTTTTTGGCTGTTTGCTTCGCTCAATAATACTCCCCAGAACCATCGGTACGCGGCTAAAACAAGCCATTTGCTTGAACTTGTGAAGGACTTCTTGCGTGCGTTTAGCCACCGCAGAAAACTGGGAAGGTTTACCTCGAAATAAAAACATTTCCGGATAAACAATCAACTCAGCACCATCCTGGTGTGCATAATAGGCATATTGAATGGCACGATGCAGATTAAACTCCAAGTGATCCGTTGAATTCATTTGGATGCAAGCGACTTTGATTTTCATCACTCAAATGTCCCGTCGCCGGAAAGATCGTTTAGCTGCATGTTTTTTGGCAAGTAACTGATTTTAAACTTTTCTTGTTTTAACCACTGCACAACCTCGTCATCGCGGATATGTATCATAATAAAACTGATCACAGCTCTTTCTGATGCCGAATACCGGCTTTTCGCTGCCGGTCTGCCATATCCTAGCACAAAATCTTGTGCTAATTCTTCAAAAAGCGGAGATAAACGAATCTTTTTTTGTTTCACCCTAATCTGATTATAAGTTTCATTGGTCAAAAAAGCATTGATCTGATCGGTGAGTTGATCGATAAGTTGGGGTCCCATATAAGCTTCAGCCTGTAATGGAAGTGCCGTTTTGGTGCCATCAACCAAAGCCAACGTTGCTCTTTCATCACGAAACCCTTGCCGAAAAATATTTTCTCTGACTTGTGTCAGCGAATAAGAAAGCCCGGCGACCACCACCCGATATTCCTTAAAATGCGGAATTTCTTCAACAGATGTGATGGGATAAAAACTCAATATAATACGAACCACGGTTGCGTTATATGCATTCATCCAGAATGCCATTCTTTCTTCGCGGGAATACTCGGAAAAGATTTCGATGGGGATATCGGCCAAACGTTTTAAATAATAATCGAGCTTGTCAATTTCAGTCAGAAACGACTTATAATCGACAAGATTGGAATGAACATATTTGCCTGTTAAATCATTCCATTCGCTGTGATCATAAGCCGCCCAAGCCATGGAAAATGAAAAAGGACGGTAAATTAAAAGGAAAAGGAAAAGAAAAAAGAGAAGTAAAGGCTTCCGCGTCAACGGTTTCCTTAAAATCGATCTAAAAAGTCATGCCGTTTTGTTTTAGAAAATCCTCGTCATTTTTATCCCAAGTAAATTCTGACTTGGCCTCGGCCGACAGCTCACCTGTTTCCTGATCCAGCAAATCATCACAAGCTTCTTCCAATTCTTCAATATCATCTTCGGATAGCGGAAGAAAATTAAAGAAACAAACATTAACATTAATCTTGTCTGCATGATTGGCATCTAAAAATTGCGCAGCCTGCCCTCCGCCGGGATAATTCTTTAGAATTTTCTTGAGCAGATTAAGCAGTTGGTTCATATGCTTCTCAAAATCATCTCGCCTCATAGACGCTCCTCTCGATTCCTCACGTATTCTCGATATAGTGTTGAGCCGCTAATGCTGCCTCACAACCTTCGCCGCAGGCCGAAACAAGCTGTTTGACTGCTCCTGCACGCACTTCACCACACGCAAAAACACCTGGTACGGATGTTTCTAAGTTTTCCTTTGTTTCCACATAACCTTTTTCATCTAAATCCACAAAACCTTTCAAATAACTGGTGGCAGGATCTTGGCCGATAAAAACGAAAAGTCCGTTGGCTTTGAATGGTTTTTCTTCTTGAGTTTTAACATTCTTAATTTTAACAGCTGTCATTTTATCTTTACCTTCCACTCCCGAGACCACCGAATTCCAAATAAAATTTATCTTTTCATGGTTTTTAGCACGCTCCTGCAAAATGGGGCTCGCACGTAATTGATCACGCCGATGCACGACCGTGATTTTCGAAGCAAACCGTGTTAAGAAAAGCCCTTCCTGCATGGCCGAATCGCCACCGCCCACCACCACCAATTCCTGATTCTTGAAGAAAGCGCCGTCACAAACAGCGCAATAGGAAACACCTTTGCCAATCAGTTCTTTTTCACCAGGCACACCTAATTGCCTGTAAAAAGCGCCTGAAGCAATTATAATGGCTTTGGCTTGATAAGCGTTTTTAGCGGTTTTGACCTCAAATGACTTATTAGCCGATTGAATTTGCTCAACCCCTTCATAAATAATCTGCGTCCCATATTTTTTTGCTTGCTGTTCCATCCGAGTTGCAATTTCACCGCCCGTCACGCCGTCAGGAAAACCGGGGTAATTTTCAACAATATCGGTCAAAGCAATTTGACCGCCGGGAACTAATTTTTCAAATAAAGCCGTGGAGAGCTTAGCGCGGGAGGCATACAATGCCGCTGTCAAGCCAGCACCACCTCCGCCAATAATGATCACGTCGAAATTCTGAGGCATATTAAGTCACATTTAGAATCAAGAGAATGAAGACATTAGTTGAATCACGTTGAATATTATATTGAAACTCGAATCAAGTTCAATGCTTTTGATTGCGGAACTTAGGCATCTAGAGCGGTAGAACGCTTTGGGGCGTAGGTATGCGTCGCATACCCATAAAACATTTCTGCACTTTCCATTAACGTCTCAGAAAGCGTCGGATGCGGATGGATAGATTCGGCCAAATCTCTTGCAGTGGCACCCATTTCAATAGCAAAAACACCTTCACTGATAAGTTCACCCGCACCTTTACCTGTAATACCAACGCCTACCACACGCTCGGTATGGGGTTCAATGATCAGTTTCGTCACGCCATCAGGCCGATCAAGTGAAAGAGCACGTCCTGAAGCTCCCCAAGGAAAACGGACTACTTTCACCTCGATGCCCTTCTTTTTAGCTTCGGCTTCCGTCAAACCGCACCAAGCCACCTCGGGGTCCGTAAAAACAACCGCCGGAATGATTACATTGTCGAAGGAATTTTCTTCACCGGTAAAAACATCAACGGCAATACGTGCCTCACGCGCCGCTTTATGAGCCAACAAAGCGCCCCCCACAACATCTCCGATCGCCATGATTTTAGAATCGGCGGTCTGCTGCATGGCGTCCACTTGAATGAATCCCTTGTCGTCTCGCTGCACTTTGGTGTTTTCGAGTCCTAAATCCTGGCAATTGGGAACACGGCCAACCGATACTAGAACCCGGTCGTAAAGTTCTTCTTTCTTTTGTCCGTTTGATTCCGATTCCACAAAAATTTTCTTACCCTTTGTTGCCATTTTGGATACTTTGGTTTTAACACGCACTTCTTTGAAGTGTTTTTGCGCATACTGCATGACTGGCCGCGCCAAATCGGCATCAAGACCGCTCAAAATACCATCGAGTGCTTCAATCACGACCACACGGCTTCCAAGGGAGGCGTAGACGGTTCCCAATTCCATCCCAATATAGCCGCCACCGATCACAAGCAAGTCTTTCGGAATTTCTTCTACTTCAAGTGCTTCGGTTGAAGTCATGATACGTTTGTTGCCTAAATCAAAGGCTTTGGGAAGCGCCGGCTGCGAACCTACCGCAATGATCACCTTGTCATACTCGAGAAATTTCTGCCCTTCGCTTGTTTCCACACGTAAAATATCCGAACTCTCAAAATAACCGCGCCCATGCATCACATCTATTTTCCGACGGCGGCTCAGCCCCATGACCCCATCACTTAATTTTGCAACAACTTTATTTTTCCAGATGTTTAAGCGGCCCAAATCAACTCGCGGTGTCTGATATTCGATGCCGCGCTCTTTAGAATAGTCTCTTTCCCTTATAAATTCAGTAGCATGTAAAAGTGCTTTGGATGGAATGCACCCCCGCAGCAAACAGGTGCCTCCCAATTGTTTGTCACGTTCAACTAAGATAACTTTTTTGCCTTTGTCGGCCGCATAAAAAGCTGCTGCATACCCTCCCGGTCCGGCACCTAAAACCACAATTTCTGTTTTAATTGTTTTCATTTCTTGCTCCCCGCTAATTTATCTTTCCCGCTTGGCAATTTTTTCGCACTCATCGCATCTATCAGTGGTTGTTCGCTAAAAGCCTCGATTGATTCGCGTAATTCTCGGATAAATTTAGCAGCTTTACCTCCGTCAATTAAGCGATGATCATATGATAAACAAAGCGGAACCATGGTTCTGAGTTTAATCTCACCTTTCACATCAACGGGTTTACGCATCCCTTGTCCCAGGCCTAAAATAGCCGCCTCAGGCGCATTAATAATCGGTGTGAAATGAGCCCCGCCGATACCGCCCTGATTGGTAATCGTAAAAGTGCCGCCCTGCAGATCATCTAAAGCTACTTTTCGGTCACGTGTCTTTTGCGCCAATTCCTGTAATTCCTTCGCCAACTGAACCAAGTTCTTTTGATCCACATTTCGAATCACCGGCACAATGAGTCCTTGCTCGGTATCCACCGCAATGCCAAAATGATAATATTGCTTGAAAACAATTTCACCTGCCCGGTCATCAATGCTTGCATTAAAGATTGGATGCCGTTTTAGGACATCGACGACTGCTTTTAAAATTAAAACCGTCAATGTGAGCCGTGTGCCTTGTTTTTCAAAATTGGCTACGTATTTTTTCCTCAAATCCAGCATGTCTGAAACATCGGCTTCATCAAATTGAGTCACGTGAGGTAAATGGGTCCAAGAAGCAACCATTTTTTCTCCGATTTTCTTTCGAAGAGACGAAAGCTTCTCACGTTTGACAGGGCCCCACTTTCGAAAATCAACCTGAGGCAATGCCGGTGAAGCTGATGCAGGCGCCGAGGAAGTCCCGGCTTGATTAAGTGCGACAGCCTGCAATTGTTGAATATAATTCCTCAAATCTTCAACCACAATCCGTCCGCCGTGCTCACTACCCCGAACGCGGGTAAGGTCAATACCCAACTCCCTGGCTAATTTACGAACTGTCGGCGATGCCGCAGGCCCAAATTGAGATGCTGACGCTTGGAAAGCCTGAGGCGCAGGCGGCATAACTTGTGCAGGCGCTGGAATGGCCGGCTGAGCAGATTTTTGAGGTACTTCTGGTGCCGTTTGAGCGGGTGCGCTTTTAGTGCCGCTTTCTGAGATAGAAATGATGACTTGTCCGACGCTAACGGCATCACCTTCTTTCACGTGGATACGATTTACTTTGCCGGCCACTGGGGACGGGATAGGCGCTGCAGCTTTTTCTGTTTCAATTTCAACCAAATCCTGGTCTTTCTTGACGGTATCCCCTTCGGACACCAGTACTTTAATGACAGTGCCCGCATTAATTCCTTCGGCTAAGATCGGAACTCGAACATCCATTCGTCATCTCCTTCAAAAAATGATAAGAAAAATATTTTTAGTACCGTTAGACATTTGAAATTGCATGCCCTTTACAACCCGTTGCGGCAAATAACAAACACAGCGCCTTCCAGAAACTTCCATCATCAAATGTCTAACGGTATTAGTACTGTGGATACGGTTTTTCAGGATCCAACTGTAAATCTTGGATGGCTTTCTGAACAACAGACACTTCAATTGCACCTTTATTTTTCAGTGACGTTAAGGTTGCCAGCACGACCATTTCGGCATCGATTTCAAAAAACCGTCTTAAATGCTCCCGTGTGTCACTGCGTCCAAAACCGTCTGTGCCGAGCGTCATCAGTCCGCCCGGTACCCATGGCGCAATCTGGTCAGCTACGATTTTCATGTTATCAGACACTGCCACAAAAGCGCCTTTTTCGTTTGCCAAAATGGTCTCCATATAGGATTTTTTGGGCGTTTCATTGGGATGAAGCATATTCCAACGCGCTGCATTTAAAGCATCGCTTCGTAGTTTCTTGTAACTGGTCACGCTCCACACGTCCGCCGATACATCGTAGGATTTGGCTAACACTTCTTGAGCGCGTAAGGCTTCGCGAATAATCGGACCGCTGCCTAACAAATGAACTTTGTGTTTTTTATCTTTGGGACCTTCTTTAAATTTATACATCCCTTTCAGAATGCCTTCTTCCGAGCCTTTTGGCATGGCGGGCATTTCGTACAATTCATTGTAAAGCGTCATGTAATAAATAATCTCTTCTCCGTCTTGATACATACGCTTCATGCCCTCGCGGGTAATGATGGCAATTTCATAAGCAAATGCCGGGTCATAAGCTTCAATGGTCGGAACCGTGCTAGCGGCTAAAAGACTATGACCATCCTGATGCTGTAAACCTTCACCGCTCAAGGTTGTCCGGCCTGCCGTCGCACCTAATAAAAAGCCTTTCGCGCGCGAATCGGCAGCTGCCCAAATTAAATCACCCACCCGCTGAAAACCGAACATGGAATAATAAATAAAGAAAGGCATCATGTTAACGCTTAAAGTACTATAGGCCGTTCCCGCCGCAATAAAAGACGACATCGAACCGGCCTCGGAAATCCCTTCTTCCAAAATCTGCCCGTTCTTTTGTTCGTTGTAATAAAGAAATGATTCTTTATCAACTGGTTCATACAATTGACCTTTGGATGAATAGATGCCGATTTGTCTAAACAGGGCGTCCATGCCAAAGGTGCGCGCTTCATCCGGAATAATCGGTACCACCTGTTTTCCAATTTCTTTGTTCTGCAACAACTTGCCCAACATGCGCACAAAAGCCATGGTCGTAGCTGCTTTCAATTCTCCGGAACCGCTGAGCATGTCCTTAAAATTCTCTAAGCCGGGAATTTGAAGCGGCGGTGCCTTGACGTTGCGCTCGGGAAGAAATCCTCCCAACACTTTTCGTCGTTCCAATAAATATTTATTCTCGGGGCTGTCAACCGGCGGACGATAAAAAGGCGTCTCGGTAATTTCTTCGTCTTTGATCGGAATGTCGAAACGCGAACGAAATTCGCGGAGCTCTTTTTCGTTGAGTTTCTTTTGTTGATGGGTAATATTCCGTCCTTCACCAGCTTCCCCCAACCCGTATCCTTTAATGGTCTTCGCCAGAATAACAGTCGGCTGGCCCTTGTGTTCGGCAGCTGCTTTGTAAGCATTGTAAACTTTTTGCGGATCATGACCTCCCCGCAGCAAACGCCTGAGCTCATCATCCGTTAAGTGATTCACCATTTGCAAAAGTTCCGGATATTTTCCAAAGAAATGTTTACGGATATAACTACCGGGCGCCACTGAATATTTTTGGTAGTCCCCGTCAACTGCTTCTTCCATACGCTTGACCAACAAGCCATGATGATCTTTCTTGAGCAACGCATCCCAGTCAGAACCCCAAATCACTTTAATGACGTTCCATCCGGCACCCCGCATGATACCTTCCAATTCTTGAATAATCTTCCCGTTGCCCCGCACGGGACCGTCTAAGCGCTGCAAATTACAATTAATCACCCAAACGAGATTATCCAAATGTTCCCGCCCTGCCAGCGTTAAAGCACCGAGCGTTTCAGGTTCGTCTGATTCGCCGTCGCCCACAAAACACCAAACGCGCGGCTCTTCTTTAATAAAACCGCGCGCAGATAAATATCTTAAAAAACGTGCTTGGTAAATAGACATGATGGGTGAAAGTCCCATGGAGACGCTGGGATATTGCCAGAAATCAGGCATCAGATAAGGATGAGGATAAGATGAGAGACCGCCACCTTCGGCTAATTCCTGTCTAAAATGATGAAGATGACTTGCGCTCAACCTTCTTTCTAAATAGGCACGTGCGTAATTGCCGGGTGAAGCGTGGCCCTGAAAATAAATAATGTCAGCCGGTCTCCCCGCTTTCGGATCTGCGCCCCTGAAGAAATGATTAAACCCAACTTCATAGATGGTTGCGGCAGACGCATAGGTGGAAATATGTCCGCCTAATCCGCTATGCCGTCTGTTGGCATTAACAACCATCGCCATGGCATTCCAGCGGACATAACTTTTGATACGCCTTTCAATTTCACGGTTCCCGGGATAAGCAGCTTCTTTCTCCGAGGGTATCGTATTCACGTATGGCGTATTGACAGGCGCGGGCACATGAATACCCATCGCTCTGAAACGTTCAAAAATCTTGTCCAAAAGAAAAGAAGCGTTTTGAATATCTTTATTTTTCAAAATTGATTCAAAAAGATACTCTAAAGAATGCATCCATTTGATGGTATCTTTAGTCGCTTCCTGTGCTTTTTTATCTGATTTTTCTGATGTCATTTGAGAGAACATGGTTTTCCAGTTTTAATCCAGCCAAATGAGCCTATAATATACACTAATTTGCATAAAATCGAAATATGGAATTTATCGATCTAACTTTACCGTCTCCCGAAGAAAATCTTGCCCTCGATGAGGCTCTGCTCAACGGGTGTGACCAAGAAACGCCTAAAGAAATTCTCCGGTTTTGGCAGCCCGAACAATATTTTGTCGTTTTAGGCTACGGCTGCCATCACACTGCTGATGTTATTTTGGACGCCTGCGCGCAAGACCGCATTTCGATTTTGCGCCGCATGAGCGGCGGCGGTACCGTTTTGCAGGGACCCGGCTGTTTAAATTTTTCATTAATCACTGCCCTGTCAACGGGCCCTGATTCGCGTAACATCACCCAAACCAATCACTGGATCATGCAACAGCATCAAGCTGTCTTCCGCTCCCTCCTGTCTCAAGAGGTAACTGTGGAAGGCATTACCGACCTCGCCATCAATCACCTGAAGTTCTCCGGCAATGCACAACGGCGCGGCCGTTATGCCGCTTTGTTTCATGGTTCTTTTTTAATCAACTTTGATATTGCAAAGATTTCAAAATATTTACAAAATCCAAAACGCCAACCGGAGTACCGCCATCAACGTTCGCATCAAGATTTTCTGACCAATGTTTCTTTGAATGTGCAAGCTATCAAAAATGCTCTTCAATTAAATTGGGGCGCGTATGCGCCTTTATCAAAAATACCGCTTAAAGAAGTCGAACGATTGGTGAGAGAAAAATATTCAAACCATGGTTGGAATTTAAGGATTTAAAAACCGTCTGCCTACAAACCATCAACCCCCGCTTGATCCAAAACGCTAGGATTGGCTTCGATACGGGCATTGGCCCTTAACGCGAGTGCAATACTATCAGAAGGTCGAGCATCAATCTCGATGGCTTCACCGCTTCCGTTACGCGTGACAAGCAGCTTGGCGTAAAACGTGCTATTTTCTAATCGATTAATGAGAATCCCCTCCAGCGCACCCCCCATCGATTCAATGACGCGCAATAAGAGATCGTGGGTCATCGGGCGAGGCGGTTCAATGCCGCTTAGTTTGAGTTTGATGGCATTGACTTCTGCAATGCCAATCACGACCGGTAAATAGCGGGAACCGTTTTTCTCTTTTAAAATGATAATTTGTTCGCTGCGGTTTTCGTCGATCTTGATTTTACTTAAAACAAGTTCGATGGGTTGTTCGTCTGGCATGGATAACTATTTCTTAACCTGAAATCGTTCACCCGGAGCAGTGCGGCTTTTGTCTTTCAGTTTGAGTTGTTCGAGAAGAAACTTTTGCGCTTGGCGGTCTTTGATAATTTCTTCCTCAAGTGTTTGTTGTTCTTCCCGGGAAGTTTGCATGATTTCCTGCCGTTCCGTGACTTCATGCTTAATCATTTCTTCCTGCTGTTTCAACTCTTTCAAACGATTTTCTTTTTGAATGAGTTGTGCCGCAATCTGGTTTTTCCGGTTGACCATTTCCTGCTGTTCGGCAATACTGTTAAATTCCCGAATTTGACGTTGAGCCACTTCCAATTGCATTTGTAATTCCTTTTGCCGACTGGTCAATTGTTCAATTTCGCCAATATATTTTTGCCTGAGCATTTGTAAATCCTGATTTAAAGAAGCATGTGCTTTGGACCAATTTTCTGTTTTTTGGCGCCAAGTGGTTAGCTCGGCTTCTTTTTCGTGGATTTTCTGCTCCAATTCTTTAACGCGATTCCCGTCAATGGCTGCTTGGCTCGCAATTCGCTGCTCGGCTGCCCGAAGGGATTGCTTGATAACGTCCATTTCTGAGCGTCCCGCTTGAAGTTCTCCTCTTAATTGTTCAATCTCGGTTTGACGCGATTCAAGCGATGTGGTTGTTTCCCACAATTTTTTTTCTAAGCGAGACAATTCAAGTTTTTGATTTTCGGTAATCGAATTGAGTTGCGATAACTGCGCATCACGTGTTTCTTTTTCTTCCTGGCGCGAAGTTTCTTCCGATTTTAAACGGGCTTCCAAATGCCGGCGTTCGATCTCTTGATTTTCACGTTCATTGGTCTGTTCGGACGCAAATTTGGTTTTTTCATGACGCAATTCCTCATTTTCCTTCTGCAAATCCAAGAGGAGTTCTTGTAAACGTTCTTTCTCCTGCGTCAAATCTGTTACACGTTTGGCTAAAAGCGCATCTTCTGTTTCACGTTCAATATTTTTAAGCTGGTCGCGATCCCACGTTTCTTCGTTTTGAGCAGATTCCGTTTGAAAAAATGAAACATCTTCTTTGACCGTTTGAGGGCCGGGCGGCAAATAAGTATCTTCCTGGCTTGATGATTCGCTTAAAGATGAGGCTTGCGAAAAAAGTTTGGCAACATCCTCTTCCTCTGACGCCGTTTGCTCCGCTGGCACATCTTTTCTTTCGGATACGGATGAAGTTTGCAAGAAATCAAAGGTTGGCGGAGACGGCCAAATGGCTCTGAAACAGCGTTTTTGGAAAGCTTTGTCATCCGTCAGAATCAAATCAGCACCTGTCTCCGTAAAGTAAAGCCTGACTTGATCGCCGGTTTCTCTGTCTAATCCCTCGAGTAAAATGATCGGTGTGTTTTCAACCAAATCTGCGGCTTCTTCAACACCAAGCGGAAACACCTGTGCAATACGTTCGATCATGCGGCTTTTTGATAACTCGCTACGAACAGGATTTAAAACGAGAGTGTATTCTGCGGTTGATTCAGACGGCTTTTTCTTTCCAAAAGGCATGACATGTCCTTCCTTTCAAACAAGATATTTGCAAATCAAACGGAATATTATAATGTTATTTTACGTGCGATGTTGTGAACCAGGGGCATTTCCCAGTATTCATTCATCAACACGCGGACAATACCGATCAAGGAAGCAATGCCAAAGATGACGTAAGCAAAAGAGAAAATAACATCGCCGATGACCGGTACGGATTTAACAATCGCAGCCGCCAATTCAAAGATAAACAGGACAAGGCCTTGCCTTCCATGAAATTGGGCAAACTTATTGTCTTTCTTAAGTAAAAGCGGTACAAAACACAGGACGAAAAGATAGCCGCTAATGGCAAAGAATTTACCTTCTTGGATCTCGGCTGATGGTTCTGTTTGCTGTTTTGAGGTATTTTCCATTTAAGTACTCGTCTATTAAGAATTTGCTAAATGCATTTTAAACTGTACGGAAGGGCAAGTCAAGCTGAGAAGGGGTTTATAGACCAGGCGGTAATCTTTGAGGTAAAAGTTCAATTTTTCAGCTTGAATTCTATAGGGATTCGCCGTGTAGATGATATCGCATGCCCATCAATTTGGACCGGATCAAAATGCCATTTCTGACTAGCCGCCAAGGCAGCCTGATCAAGATGGTCGTGACCGGAAGACTGAACAATATACTGATTAGCCGTATTGCCATTGGGTAAGATGGTAAATTCAATCACCACGCGCCCTTCCTCACCCGTACGCCGTGATATGGTTGGGTACACCGGTAAGGGATCAAAATAACGGCGCTGTTCATCGGACATCACAACCGCTTCTACAAACGTGTTTGACACCGCTTGCCCTTCGGAAGCAAAGACAATGGCCATGGTTAGTTTCGGCAAGAAGAAACCAATGCCAAACCAAGCCAAGTAAAGACTAATAAAACATAAATGTTTAAAATTCATAATTAAAACCTAGCACAAATTCACGCGGTGCAGCAGGGTTGACAAATAAATAATCGCCGGCTGGACTCAAAAGAGTTCCAAATGAAGTCGCTGCAACGGCACGCGAATAATAACGTTTGTCGAAAAGATTGTTAATTTTAAAGAAAAGCTCTTTCTTTTTAAATTCGTAAGATAATTTTAAGTTCCAAACGGCATAAGGTTTAATCGTACCTGATCCTGCACCGTTTAATAAACTTTGCGTCGTACTCTCAAATGATTGAATAAATTGCTTACCCACCAGCACACCATCCATGTGTAACTGGAATCCTTCAAATTTAGGACCTAGGCGTTTGAATGGACGTGCAGTCATACCAACTGTAAAACGATGTTGCGGGACTTGACCCAAAGGCCGATTCAAGAATGGCGCGCCTGATGAAGCAGCATCGTCAACCGTTTTTCGTATTTTAGCTCGGGCATAAGTATAAGTACCGTAGAAATTTACTTCGTCAATAGGATGTAAATCAAGCCTGGTCTCAATGCCGTTGCGTCTGGTTTTGCCGGCATTGATATTACGGCCAAACGGATTAGAATTTGTGATGGCCGAACTATCAAACAAGATTTCATCTCGTGTAATAATTTCAAAATAGCTTAACTTAAAAGATGCCTTATCTTGGTAACGTAACCTGGTTCCCAATTCAAAGTTATCAGATTTTTCAGGTCTAAGATTAGGCGGCAAATCATCTCCAAAAGTTTTGAAATCGCTAAGAGATGGGATGCGAAATGCTTCTGAATAGTTTCCGAATAAATCAATTGATTCGATGGGCTTCAAAACTAAACCGGTGGAAACATTGGTGCTATGCCAATGACGATTTAAATCCTTAGCATGATTGAGGCCATTGACCATTGCCAACCAATAATGATCATTCCGGATGCCAAAATGACCAATAATCCATTCATTTAAATGAAGTCTTTCATTCCAAAAAAGACCTACGTTTGACACTTCTGAACTTCTCAAATCTTCAAGCGCTGTGGTTTCAACCACATGACCACCAAAGGCATCTTGTTCTTTATCGTGATTCATGGCTCGGTTTAATTCAAACCCAATTAATGATTGGTTACGGAACCAGCCCCATGTGTGATCATAACTTAATTGACCAATTAAATTTTTCTCACGTGTTCTAACGCTCACCAAATCAGTATCCGGATTAAAGCCATCCGTAAAATCTGTAAATGTTCTTGAAGTCGTTATAAACTCAATCCGATTACGGCGAATAGACGCTTGAATGGACGCGTTTAAACGCTCACCCCAAAATTTGTGATTAGCATCCAATTGCAAAATTGTATTCTTAAATTTGCGGCCATCCAAATCTGTGATTGATTGACGCCAATTTTGGCGAAATTCATCCAAAGTGAGAGCGCCTGGATTCGAAGTAGCATCATCCACATACTTTAAACCAAAACGGATTCCGCCTATTTCATCCGGCAATTCATAACCCGTTTTCAAATCAAAAGAAGTGATTCGCCATTCACCGTTGTTACGAAATCCTTTGGCTTGATCACGTGCCCCATTAAAATAATAAGTAAGCTTACCGCCCAAAGGCGACCATTTATCTTCCAAAGTGCCGCTCAGGCCATCACGAAAACGAATACCGCGAAAACTTGTCCATTCGACGCCGCCAAAGAAAGTGACCGGTTTTTCACTGGGTTGGCGTGTTGTGACATTCACCACGCCCGCAAATGCACCAGAACCATAGACTGCTGATGAAGAACCAGGTGCTATTTCAATGGCATCAATGTTTTCCATTCGGACCAAAGGATAATTGACAACGCCTCCGTCAATCTCATTTACGCGGACACCGTCGACTAAGAAAATCAGTGAGCCATCCGGGAAACCTCGCAATCCAAAAGTTTCATCTAACCCATTCCCTACTTGGTCGTAAGTCAACACTCCCTCCACATCACGCACAGCCTCTTGAAATGTGGAAGGTTTTGTTCTAGCTAATTCAACTGAATCTTTGAGTGTAATATTGTTAGGAAAATCCTGAATTTGATTGACGAGACCAGGTAAACGTGAAGCAGATACCGGCAGGATACCGTAAACAAGAGTTGGTAATTTCAAAGCATCAATGGGTTTTTTAAGGACTTCAAAAGGATATTTGATAACGTCGGTTAATTTATCTTTGGCTTCCGAAAGTTTATCTTTTAAAGTGCTTTCGGTTTCTGAAGCATCATTTTGCGTAGAAGATTCAGCAAAAACAATTGAATGAGATAGAAAGCAACAGAGTGCAATGAGAAAAATACTGTGGAAAGAGAAAATGCGTTTCATTTCTGCTCCTTTACCCGCGTAAAGTTTACGAGAGACTGGTGCTTCGACTCACTTACTTTGTAAGTTCGCTCAACACTTGGTGAGCGAAGATTAAAATTGGCAGTTGCCAATTTTAATCAAGCCGAACCACTGGTTAGTCAAGACTGAGGTCTCCGGGCTTGTGCTTTTTCCTAGTCACGATTCCTTCCCGTTCGTGCGTTACCACGAGCAGTGGAACTCCATCGCTTTCGTTGCACTTACCGTTCCGGGGGAGCGGCGGCTTTTCACCGCACTTCCCTCACTTGTCTCAACGGATTGAAATTTTAAAAAGATCAACTCAGACTCAATAAATCCTGAGCGAGTGAAATATTACACGCCTCAAAATTAATTGTCAAGAAGAGTTCTGCTAAGCATCAGAAATCAATACCCTTCTGAGCGGGAATTTTCTGATCTTTAAAAGGATGCTTGGTTTCAACCATTTCGGTCACGAGATCAGCCATGTCGATTAATTCTTTCTTAGCATTGCGGCCCGTCAGGATAACATGGCCGCTCTCGGGCTTCTCGCGTAAACCTTTGATTACTTCCTTCACGTCTAAATAACCATAATCAATGACATAATTGATTTCATCAAAAATGAGCACTTGATATTGACCGCTTAACATTTTCTCGCGGCAGAGCGCCCATGCTTCATTCACCAATTGCTTGTCACGTTCAGGGTTTTGCGTATCCCAAGTGAACCCCTCACCTTTTTGAATGAGTTCAAAGTGACCCCCGAATTGCTTTGCCGAATTCATTTCGCCATATTTCCAATTCCCTTTGATAAATTGAATCATGGCTACCTTCATTCCCCAGCCAAGCGCACGAAAAGCAACCCCCAGCGCAGCGGTGGTTTTACCTTTTCCGTCTCCGGTGTAAACCAGGATTAAACCTTTTTTCTTTTTTAAGACTTCGGGATCGCGGTTGGGTTTGGTTTGTGGAGACTTCATCAGGGAACAGGGATTAGGGATCAGGGATCAGGCCGGCATAATCACCATTAACAAAAAAAATGACTTTAAAATAATACTGCAGCACTAGCGTATTCAATTTAACTTTTTCTTAATCGTTCCTGTTGTACTGACTCAGTCATTCGGTAACTTTTCTCACACACTTTAAAGATAAAAACTGCCTGTAGAGGAAACTGAATTATTAAGCATTAACACCTGTCCCCCAATCCCTGATCCCTGATAACTGATTTTAAGCGGTCCACCAACCAGCATCAAATTCATGCATCAAAGGTCTGGTCGGAATGAGAAAAGTACCCACTTCAATCACGCCAACAACTGCGCGGCCAACGGTCCAGAAAACGCCTTTCACCAAACCGGATGTAAAACCGGCAATCGGATTAGCAACTTCCATCTCACGGCCAATGCGATAAGGAGTTTCCAAAGTGCTATAAACAATGTTGGACATCCCCCGACCCAGTTTTTCTGCTGGACATTGAAAACAAACACCGCTTTTACTCCCAGTCATCACTGAGGCATCCTCTGATGACTCGGCAAATACCAAAGGCGGTACCATCATTAATAACGCTAACACAAGCACGCCTGCTTTTTTCATTGCTGTCTCCTTTTAGTGACCCCGTACCACGGCTGCTCGGCCGTAGCTTCAGGAAATAATCTATCAGAAAAATTTACCCGCCACTTTCTCCGCACGACAATGGCGCTTTCCGTGGTACGGGGTAAAGTATGGCTGTTCTAATGTTTCGACCGATTCTTTGAACGTTTTAAGTACTGATCTATTTGTTTCACCACTAGATCAGCTTCTAAATTAACTGAATGGCCAACCTCTTTTCTGCCTAAGCAAGTGACATAAGCCGTATGAGGTATGATGGCAACTTCAAACGTATTTTTCAACACTTTTTGTAAAGTCAGGCTAATCCCGTCAACGGCAATTGAGCCTTTCGGAATCAAAAAAGACTGCATGGCCTGAGGAACTTTGATTTGGTAAGTGAAATTCCGCCCGTGTCTCAGTTTTTTCACAATGACGCCCTTGCCGTCAATGTGGCCGCTCACAAGGTGCCCTCCCAGACGATCATTTAATTTCAAAGATCTTTCCAAATTAACACGCCCCCGCGGCTGAAGCTGCCCCAAAGTAGTGCACGCCAATGTTTCCTTAACCACTTCGGCTTGAAAAAAACGTTTGCCTGATTTGATCACCGTCAGACAAGTACCGTCAACAGCAATGCTTTCGCCTATTTTGAGGCGGTTGCGCCAAGGCGAGAATTCGATTTCCACAAGCGCCCTGCCATTTTTTTTCCGCACTTGACGGACTTTTCCAATTTTTTCAATAATACCAGAAAACATACTAACAGTATCCTTCCACCAGCAAATCGCGATCAAGTAAGCGCACTTGTACCCGCAAAATCGTTTTAGCTTCTTTCAGCAAGCGAATGCCATCCCCCTCAACGGCTGTGGGGGCATGCTTTCCACCGATAATCTTAGGCGCAATCACAAAATAAATTTTATCGACCAAATGAGATTTTAGAAAACTAGCTGCCGTTTCACCGCCGCCTTCCACCAGAAGCGACGTGACGCCTAAGCGGCCCAATTTGATCACTAACTCACGCAGATCAATTTTTTGATCCTTTAGTTTAACAGGCATCACACTGATATGAGAACGACGATGCTTCTGAACCGCTCGGTTGAGATAACTTTCGCCGCAAACTAAAACCGTTGTTCCGGATTGATGAAAAATGCGGTGACGATTTGACAATTGAGCTTTGGTATCAAGCACCAAACGCCAGGGGTTTGTTCTTTTGAAACGGCCGTGACGTGCCGTTAAGCGCGGGTTATCTTTTAAAATGGTATTTTTTCCGACCAAAATACCGTCAACCGAAGCTCTCAATGAATGCGCCCATTCACGTGCCGCTTTGCCGGAAACCCATTTGGAATCCCCGGTTTCGGTTGCAATTTTACCGTCTAAACTTTCGGCCATTTTTAAAATCACAAAAGGCATTTGTGTTTTAATCCATTTGGCAAAAGCCTCATTTAGTTTCACGGCTTCTTCGCGCAGAATATTGGCAGTCACACGAATGCCTTTTTGACGTAAGAGACGAATGCCTCGTCCGGCATGAAGCGGATTAGGATCTTGGCAGCCGATGACCACGTGTTTAATGCCATTCTGCCGAATAAAATCCGTACAGGGCGGCGTTTTACCCCAAGTGGAACATGGTTCCAGTGTGACGTATAAAGTTGCCCCTTTTGCTCTTTTGCCCAAACGCTTGAGCGCTACGATTTCAGCATGCGGTCCGCCAAAATTAGCGTGATAGCCCTCCGCAATGATATGTCCGTTGCGCACCACACAGGCTCCCACCAAAGGATTAGGGCTCACACGGCCCCTGCCGCGAGCCGCCAGTTGAAGCGCCCGCGCCATAAAGCGCGCATGGTGAGGGTTGGATAAAGCAGGCATACGTTTATTTATGATTTCTTGACGGGTGTCTCACCCGGTGCGGTCCGTTTAGGTTCTGAATGCGTAATTTTATCAAGAACACCATTGACGAATTTACCGGACTCTAATTGTGAGAACTTTTTAGCTAAGTTAACTGCCTCGTTAATGGCAACTTTTGGCGGAATGTCTTCCAGATAAATCAGCTCAAAAGTTGAGAGACGAAGGATGTTGCGGTCAACGACGGCCATGCGTTCCAGATCCCAGTTTTCCGTGTATTTTTGAATAATCTGATCAATCTCCGGTTGAAAAGTCAATGCGCCTTTGACAATGCGGTTTGTAAATTGCATCACGTCTTCGCCGGCGGGCTGGTAAATCCAGAAATCTTGCAGCACACTTTCAACGTCTCCTTTGGTGAGATTGATTTGATACAAAATTTGGAGCGCATATTCACGTGCTTGAGTTCTTTTACGCATAGCAATTGGTAAAGAGCAAAGTAGGTTGAAACTCCTGATATTGAATTTGGTTTAAACCTTATTGATCCATATCCTCCTTCATCGAAAAACGCTCCCATGTTTGAGTGGCAGCGCGGAGAAAATTTTGCCGGTTGGTCGAATCAGTTGGTTTTAAAACAGCGATCAAATTAACCATTTCAATCACGGCTTCTGCCGCTTCCCTTCCTTTATTTCCAAATTTACCGCCCGATCGGTTAAGGGCTTGTTCAAGCGTATCAACCGTGAGCAAACCAAAACCAATTGGCACTTCACAAGTTAACATCACCTGCATGATGCTGTCGGTGGTACTTTGGGCAATGTGCGCATAATTGGAGGTTTCACCCCGAATCAAACACCCCAGAACCACAAGACCGTCAAATTGCTTCTGACGGGCCATGGTTTGTAAAGTCAGGGGGATTTCAAAAGTGCCGGGCACCCAAGCCGCTTCAATGTCTGTTTCACGCACACCCGAACGGCGCAGGTGATTCAGCGTTCCGTCTAAGAGCGCCTTGGTAACGTGTTCGTTGAAGCGGGAAACAACAATTCCAAAACGCTTACCCGTACCAATGAGAGAACCTTCTTTAACCATTGCCATTAAATATCCTTCAGCAAATGTCCTAATTTTAATTTCTTAACTTTTAAATATTTCGCATTATGCTCATGCGTCGGCATTTCCAGTTGAATACGCTCAATCACATGCAAGCCGTGCCCTTCAAGGCCCACAATTTTGCGGGGATTATTGGTTAGTAAACGAATTTGCGACAATCCCAAATCTTTTAATATCTGCGCGCCCGTTCCGTAATCTCTCAAATCCGGCTTAAAACCCAGTTTTTCGTTGGCCTCTACCGTATCCAACCCTTGATCTTGCAATTCATACGCTTTGATTTTATTGGATAACCCGATTCCACGCCCTTCTTGGCGGATGTAAAGCAGAACGCCTTTTCCTTCTTTATGAATCATCGCCATGGCGGCATCCAGCTGTTCTTGACAATCGCAACGAAGCGATCCGAGAACTTCGCTCGTAAAGCACTCTGAATGAGCGCGTACCATGGTTGGCTTTTCATCCACATCGCCTTTAACCAATGCCATGTGCTCCTGCTCATCCACGGTCGAACGATATAATTTGAGAGACCATTCGCCATGCCGCGTCGGTAATTTAGCTTCTGCAATTTTTTCCACTAATTTTTCGGAACGTCTTCGATATTCAATGAGTGCGCGAATCGTACCAATTTTCAATTTAAAACGCTTGGCAAACTGAAATAAATCATCGCGGCGTGCCATTGTGCCGTCATCATTGATAATTTCACAAATCACCCCAACCGGCGCCAAGCCCGCCAAACGGCACAAATCAACCGCAGCTTCGGTGTGACCTGCCCGTCTTAAAACGCCGCCTTTCTTAGCCCGTAAAGGAAAAATGTGTCCGGGACTGACCAAATCTTTTCGGGTTGATTTTTGATCCGCCAAAACTTCAATGGTGCGGGCACGATCATGCGCTGAGATACCTGTGGTCACACCGAGGGCGGCATCAACGGAAATCGTGAAAGCGGTCTTCATGGTATCACCCATTTGTCTCACCATATCCGAAAGCCCCAACGCTTCAAGCCGTTCATCCGTCATGGGGGTGCAAATTAAACCTCGCCCGTGTTTAATCATGAAATTAACCTTATCAGCATTCACAGATTGAGCGGGGAAAATAAGATCGCCTTCATTTTCGCGCGATTCGTCATCGGCAATAATGACCATTTGACCTGCTTTGATATCGGCTATGATCTCTTCGATCGGATTGAACATATTTTCGTAACTCGCTTTCACAAAAAGGTTTGCGTAAAAGAAAGATAATAGCAATTCATAACCTAATTGTCAAACAAAGGCATGATTATAAGGAGGAATGAAATAACTTAGGGTCAGGTCCCGTTCGCCAAAGGACGAATCCGTCCTCAGGCGGAGACCTGACCCTAAGCCTCAAAAAACTATTTTAATTTGGTCTCAACCACCTGCTTAAGCTGTTCATAAGGCTGAGCGCCCCTGAACAAGGTGCCGTTCACAAATGAGGTGGGTGTTCCTCGCGCTCCGACCGATTGCGCGTAACTGGCAGCATCGTCTAAGTATTTATCAATTTCAGGATCTTCCATGCACTTACTAAAAGCGTCCATATCCAAACCGACTTCCCCGGCATATTTATTTAGATTTTCACGCTCAAGTGCTGTGGCATTATTAAATAATACTTCGCGCATCTCCCAAAATTTACCCTGGCGGTCGGCACAAACCGAGGCATGATGTGCCCCTTTGGCATTGCGGTGCATGGGAAGCGGTAAATGATGAAAAACGTGTTTGACATCGTTCGGGTATTCTTCTACCAATTGGTCAATGGTATCTTTAAACCGTTTGCAGAAAGGACATTGGAAATCGGTAAATTCAACCACAGTCACCTTGGCGTTATCGGGACCGCGTGAAGGGTATCCATCTATATCCAACTCCATTTTCGGTTCTTCCAACATCACTTCCACATTGTATTTCTTTCTTAAACCAGCTAAGAATTCATCGTTGCTTTTGTCAAGTTTGCGTCGGATCAAAAGATTTTTAATTTGAGCCTTAACTTGTTCGAGCGGCCGATTGCCGAATTGTGCCTTGTTTAAATCATAATACACCTCGATCGCATCGTCACTCATGTCTTCATCGCCCTTATTAATTTCAGCTTTTAATGCTTCAACGCTCGTTTTCTGCTTCTTGGCTTCTAATTCATACAATTTGTCTTCCACCATTTGATCGAGCCGTTTTTTCTTGATGTCATAAATTTGTGAAGCAAGCGGCATCAGGTCTGATTCGGCTGCTTTGTTTAATTCGCTCATGGTAATCACGTCTTTGTCGATTTTAGCGGCCACATCGCCTGAGTCTTTGGCAGCCTGTAACTGAGAAGGACAAATAAGGATGGTGATTAAAATAAGAACCGGTAAGTATACTTTTTTAAACATAAAAACCCCTTTCGTGATCGCGTGAGACCCTGCCAAAGATGAGTCTATTAGATTATGTAGTTCGGCTTCAATATATTATAACTATAACGCTCTTTTAAGTGATTGCAAGTCAGAAAAAAATAGATAGGGATGGTTTCTGTTTAACTCACGACCCACAAAAGACTTGGGGGGGACCGTCTCTAAGCGGCTTGTAAGAGTCTTTCGTAATTAGCGCGGGATTGTTGCATCATGACGGCAATTGCTTTCACTTGTGACAATACCCACCCGGTAAGCTGTTCTTTGGGCAAGTAAGCAACCACGTTAAAAAAAGGTGCCGCAAGATCAAGGTCTGAGCGCTCGGTGCTGACAAAGCGGGTTTCTTCTATTTGCTGCCTTTTTAATTGATAGGCTGCCTCCTGCAGACTCTCAGCAATCAAGATAGCATGTTCATTTGCCGTCTGGTGATTGATTTGATCAATGACGCCTTTTTCAATCGATGTGGGCGCAATCACAACCACAGGAATTCCAGCGCTTGCCAATTGCTGCAAAAGAACCGGCGTTAATACTTCAAAGGTGTCTCGCCTGCCGAATGCCAAGCCAATGTTTTGTGCCGTCACGGTTGAGGGCGGCACCAACATCAATCGAAGTTCTGAACGTAAACGATTACTAAAAGCTGCCGGCGCTTGTGTTAAAACTGGTTCTACTGCTTTCAGTTCTGAACGTCTTGCCTTTGGTCCCATCAATTTAAATAGATCTTCTCTTTCTGCCAATGGCAAGTGGTGCAAACCCAACACGCGGGTATTTTCAACAAAATTATCACTCAAAATACGTTCAAACTCCCGAACAACTTCTAAAAGACGATCAAAATCGATATTCGTCGGAACGCCTTTCGCTTTGAGTAAAAAAATTAAATCCTCGGTCGTGATGTTACCTGGTTTCCGTCCTTTATAGGTATGTGTGGTTTCAGAGAAAGGCGAGCCGCCTAAATTCCCAATGGAAGTATCAATCATCCGAACACCCGCCTTTAGCGCGGCAAAAACATTTAAAAGACCGTTACCGCTGTCATGTCCGTGAAAAGCAAATTTGATATCTTTAAATTCCGTATCTTGAATGAGAGCGCTAAATAGTTTTGTAATATCCGCCGGTCTGGCTTCACCGGTGGTATCGCTTAACACCACTTCCTCGATTTCTTTCGCTTGAAACTTTCGTATCCAACCTTTGATTTCTTCAAGCCAGCCGGTAAATGCTTTTTCGTCATCAAAATCAATCGTTAAATCCTGAGCACCCCATGCATTACTTAAATAAGCACTCACGCCCACGGGTTTAAGTTTAGAATCAGATATTTCTCGCCGTGCTTCATTGATCTCTTCGAGCCAGTCAAGCTGTGGTGCTAATCGATTATCAAAAAACTCATGTTGGCTTTGCGACAACGTATTGGACGCCCCATAATTGGGTGAAAGCGCTATGTTGATTGCAATTTGAGAGGCAGTTGGGTCATGTTGTAAAACCGCTTCTACGCCGTCACGCTTAAACACCAGGTACGACACGATTAATGATGACCCTTTTTGCTTTCGCTCACGCATAAATTCGGCGACTTCAGGCGAAAATCGCATGAGTGGAACGCCTTTGTCATCCGTCCGAACAAATGAAACCGGTTCAATCCGCTTCAAACCAATTATTTCAAGTAAAGAAACCAACCTTTTGAGATTGTCGGCTGTAAGCAAATCGGCCGAAGGATGAAATTGAATGGCATCCCGCAAAACTTCGCGCACCAAGTCTTCAACATAGTAGTCTTCCTGTTTCAGCGTTTGTGCAATAGCATCTAAGTCAATCCCTTGCGCTTCCGCTTCAGCGGTTAAATCAATTAATCGATCCTGGACCGATGATACGCGTAGTTCTGCTCGCGGTTTAACGGTGACTTCTTGATTTTGGCGAATTTCGACCAAGGACATGGTTTTGAAGCGTTTACCGAAACGGCCTAGATTTTCGACCGTCATGTGAAAACCCGGAATGAGAGCTTTGCCAATGACGCGCAAAAGTGCTCCATTGATCCAATCAACGGCCGAGCCGTCATATTTTGCTGTTTTGTTCGGTCGATTTTCTTTGGTTTGGAAATCCTCAAATCTATCAACCACGATATCAAAGATTTCGATCACGCCGTCCGGATGTAGCAACTTTTGCCAAGCCAAGACCGCGTCAATGGCATGATTAGAAAGCGGCATACGGATGTCGCCTTCTACTTCATCTAAGGCTTCGGCTAGCAATGCTCCCGAAAGTTCGGTTTGAGATAGAAAATGAAATTGCTCAAGATCGTTAATGGGTACCAGCTGTTCTTCTAGCCGCAGTCCCGTTCCGGGCCTGTCTTTATTGCCATACAAGTCATACCAAAATCGGTAGAATAACTCATCCGACTGCTCGGGTGTCCGATAGGCACTTCGATGAAAAGATTGTCTGTATTTTCCCAGGAAATGTTGAACACCCGTTTCGGATAAATTCTGCAAATCCTTGATCAATTCATCTTCTTTGATTTGATATTGCCGCGCCAAAGCAATGATTTCAGGTTTCGACCAACGCGGCCTGCTTTCAACAATGTATGACTTTGTTTCTCGGCGGACAAAATAATCGGTCGGCAAGTTGTCTAAGATATTGGTTAGATGACCGCGCAATATTTGACCTTGATATTTCTCAAGTGCTTGGGTTGGATTGGCGGCATCCAGCTGCAACATGTCAAACTTGATTCCATTACGGCTTTTGCCTAATTCCTGTTTGGCTTGTTCAATAATGGAAGAAGAAAGGTCAGCTAACACATAAGTGACGTTGGTAAGCAAATCGGCCAAACCGCGGTCTTCTGCCAATTTCTTTAATTGATCCACAAATCCGCGCGCATAATCAATGCTTGCCACACCGCCTTCTACATACGCCACCGGCTGAGGAGGCACTCCCGTTTGTTTTTCTTGTTCGCGGAGGGGTAAAAGATCTTCCAACAAAAACCGTTCCGCATTGTAATGAAGAATCGGCGCTTCCGTATCAGGCGAACCGGCGATCGTATCTCGATAATCCCGCTTTAATGCTTTCATCATGGCTTTGACATGCTGCCAAAAAGCTTCATTCCATTGCCGTATCAAACTATGCGCATACCGTTTAAATGGCCCCGCTGTAATAAAAATTTCCTTTTTTCTTTCAGGACGTTTGCGATCTAAGATCTTTTGCTGTACTTGATGTCTTAAGCGTTTGATATTAAATAGTTTATCTCTTTCAAATGATTTTAAATCGATGGTCAGTTCCCAATCAGAAGAACCAACGATATCTCTTACCATCACACTATCTAAAAAATGCTGTTTATAAAAAACTCGGTTAATAGTTATTCGTTTAGGTCTATCATCAAAGTTCTTAATCACGCCGTAGATCACAGACAAGACACCTTCAAGGTGCTTGACATGCTCATCTTTGTAAGCCACATTTTCAATATCCAGCTGAACGCCCAGTTCATCATATAAACCAATGAGCCGGTCAATCCTTCGGATATGGTGTAAAGGCGGCCTTAAATCATTGGCTTTAAGCGTTGGGATCACTTGCGGCATGCCTTTCAAAGGAAAAAGATGAATACCAGCTGCATGCGGCAATGTCCGTATTTTTCTTAGTAAGCCTTCTGAAAATTCTTGGCGAAACTTGGCAAACGCTTCTGCGCCTTCATTTTGTTTTTCTTCAAACTCACTTAGCAAAGCTTGTGCTTCTAAGTGATGTGAAGATACGCCTGTCAGAAAATACCAAAATCTTAAATTTGCCGGTGAAGTAATAAACGGAAAACCAATAATGATAGGCACCCTTCGGTTTAATCCTCTCTTCTCAACTTCTCGCCACCAAGCTTCAAATTGATGCCATAAAAGCGGCGGCTGGGTCATAATGGCTTCTGCTCCGGCTTCGATTTTCTCCTCCAGCCGGTCAACCTGTGTAACGGGGTCCCCAATTAAAGGATTTTCAACACCCATGATAAGAAAATCTTTAGGAATGATACCTGCTTGTTTCATTTTTTTTACCATTCGTAAAATTTTAAATGAATTCATGGGCAGAAGCCATTCTAGCCACAATACCCTTGCCAAGCGCCTGATCAAACCACCGCTGGCTACCGCTAAAATCCCGCCCGCATTCTCTTCCACCATTCTTAAAATGCGGTTCCTGATATTACCTCGAAAACGCGCACCGGCGGCAACAGTGACGATTGCACCTGTTGTTTGGTGTAAAATGGCAAACGGGTTTTGGCGAATGGTTTTCTTTGCTTGGTATCGTTTCAATAAATCTTCTACCTTAGAAATCAAAGGTAAATCCGTAATGGTCATGCCGTGCACCCAGCCTTGGTCGATTAATTTCCAGTAATCAGGCGTCATGTCGGGTTCATCCAATTCGGTTGTCACAACGAACTCCTGCGTTTGGAGTCTTTCAGCTAAAGAAAAATGCCGCAATTCTGAGTGAATGGGGTTGGCTCTCCGCCGCGCCAGCAGAGAATACGGAAAAGTGCGCACTAATTCATCAGCTTGCTGCCAGAGATCACGTTGGGTGGCAAGATAAAAATCCGGCTGTATTAAATCACCATGAACTCTCATAAATTCGGTTACTAAGTCAAGAGGTATATCTTTTAAGAGTTCGAATTGTTCGGGGTACTGATCATTCGAGGGCGCCGCCATTCGCATATCTTCCGCATCACCGCCATACATAAAATAATCCAAATCAAAGTCCCCGTCATCAACAGGCCGTGAATATCTGGGTACGCTCAGAAAGTTTTGATCGGTCAACAATTCAATGGCATCAAGGTCAAATAAAACAACGCGCATATTGGCTGTTCCTGCTGCAATAACACCATGATTGTGAGGGAGAAAATCCACATTAAAAATATTCACCCTGGCCAAATCTTTATGCAATTGACCTAAATCCAATAGAATGCGGCGTCTGATCTCCGGATCTTTCTCCCGTTGAAAGAAAATGTCTAGAGGGATTACATATCTTTGGACAAAAAAACGTTTTAAAATTATAAACTCTCCGTCTTCGACAATACCGTTTTCAGGATCTGTTGATTTTTCCAATAATTCTTTAAGAACATCCGCTTCAAACGCCGCTTTCGGAAATCTGACATTTCGTAAGCCGATCATTTCTACGATGCGTCCGGCTTTATAAACATGGCGGGCAAAGTAGTGTTTTGCTTCGAATTCACGAGGTGATAAAGGTTTATCAGGCCTATCTTTAAGCACTCTAATCATCATGTCAGAAGATGGAAGCGAAAAACTGATGACAACTTTACCTTTCACTCCCTCACTCAAGCGAAAACGTTCTTGCCGTTTACGAATCAGATTGAATAGATCCTTTAGAATTTCGGCCTTAGCCAAATTGTATTGGCCGATCACCCGATAAATTTGCGAAAGATGTTTGCGCGGCATCAATTCATGAAGAAAGTTAACCAATGCCTGGTAGTTATCCGTCACCACCGTAAATTGAGAATGTGTAAAGCCAAACAAGCGGCTCACATCCAGGCTCTCCATCACCACCTGATCCAATACTAATTTCTGGCTGTGGTTGTCAAAAACCAATACCAAAGGAATGGTATTGGCTTTCACTCGAATTCTTCCGACAATGTAAATTTTCTTAAATCGTGTAAAGATGGGATTGAGCATTTCAAAACGCTCAACTTTCGCATTTGGTTCACCTTCTTCTAAGTGTAATTGTCTATTAACCAGGTCGGTAATGTGATTCACATCCCGCTCGTGATCTTCATAAGGAATTTTAAAACCATAATGACTCAGGATGGTTTCTACCGCTGCCCGGGTAGAAACTTTTCTTTTGTAAGAGGTAAATACCGGTTCCAGCACGTCTTCAGAACCTCTAAACAGATGGACGTCTTCAGCAATAAAACGAATATCGCTTTCAGTTCCCGGAATAAAGCGCCGTTTGACCGTATAAAAAAAGGCATCCGCTAACTTTTTATCCAAAGGATTAATCACCAACACATCAAAATGCGTGCGTGCTTGATCCCAAATGGTTTGCTCTGAGATAAAGCCATTCCCAATTTGTCGGCTAATTTCCAGGCTGGCATTTTCGATTGATTGGCTATATAAATCAAGCCGGCGCTGATAATCTACCTGCAGGTGAGCCCAATCGCCTTGTTCAAACAACGATAATGCCCTGTCATTGAGTGCTTGAAGTTCCTTCTGGTATTGTTCATAAGCATGCCACACAGCGCTTGCCAGAACACGTGATTTGGCCTCTACGCTAATCGTTTCTTTCGGCGTTATCAGCCAATGCAACGAACGGGCTAGTTTGACGAAAGGATAGAAAAGCGGAAAAATAACGAGCAAAGTACGGTGGTTTTGTATGAACCAAGATTTTACCCAATAAGACTTTCGATTAGCCGACACATGTAAAAACAAACGAAGCAGTTGTAAAACTAAACCAATGAACAAAACAGAAGTGTAATTTGGCAGCCACACCAAAATAAAATAATAAGCTGCCAGTGAATACAAACGTGAAAGATAAAATGCTTCTCGTTTTTTCAAATTTGATTGCGTTCCTTCGTGCCGGCTTTTAAGCTGGTCACGATAAAAGCGAAAAGGCAAATCCAATAGCAACAAGTTTAAAGCCTCTAAAACAATCGCCATGAGAACACGCGGTATCGCAACCACCGTATGTGCAATTAACGGGTGTGCAAAATCAATTTGAACGCGTCCAAATCCCAATGGTAATCTAAAGGTTGTTCCCGCAAACTCCTGCCCCAGCGGGAATAGCTCATTAATCAGCATCACGCCCAAGAGAGTGACCGCACCCGACACCAGACTCAATGTGATGGCGGCGCCAAGTTTCTTAAAATTGAAACGATAACCATACCATTGATAAATCTGATGAATGAACGCATTACCAATCAAAACAAAGCTGGCAAAAAACATCAAATTAATCACTGCCCCTATATGAATTGATTCGTATGCCAGCAGTGACAGGGTCGGAAAAGCCAAAAGTCCCACACCAAAAAGGATAACGTGTGAAATAATATAAATGGTTCTTAAATGGGGTTTGGAAAACAATGACATCCCGGCAGAAGTCCGTAATTCCGATCGGCTACCACCGTCAACCTGCGTGGGCTTTTGATAAGATGCCAAAATGCCGCCTGCAAGCACAAGTCCGCCGATTGCAATTAAACTTGGGTTTAATTGACCGGTCACAACCCACTGCCAGAGCATGGTCCAGAACGGAAAAGTAGCTAAAATCGGCGTTAATCGAGAAGCGTGGATATGGCGTGTAACAAAAAAGACCAGAACCCACATTCCCGTCCAGACAAACATATTGGCGATTGTTAAAATAGCCATTGAAGGTACCAGAAAAGTAAACCACCCGATCGGCTGATTCCCCACAATCGCCTGAATGACGGCGATGCCAATCATCGTAACCGTCCCCAAAAAATAGCCTAATCGATTAACCGCCATCTCCAGTTGCGCATGCTCACCCGCTGACAAGGCATCCAGATTTTTATTAAACAACTGTTTATGAAATATCTGGCGTAATCCATAAAAAACAGCGGATAATAGACCAAGCGCTAAAGCTGCGAATGGAACCTGAACGGACGCTTGCGTTAAACTCACGGCTGAAATGGCCGCCATGCCTGAAAAGACCATGGCATAGCCGATCAATTTGCGCGCTGTGAACTTTTCCCCAAGCCACCAAGCAGCCAACAGGCCCGGTAAGAGCACAATACCAATCGGGGCCATCACACCATAAACATTTGGATTTAAGCCCTGGTAAAGTGCTAAATAAAGTGTCCCTGCGCCCAATGTCTGGGAAAAAAGTGACCCCCACAAGGCCAGCGCAAAAGGTCCGAGATGCCAAAAAGTTCCCCTGAGAAAACCCGCACGGCGATTCATAGTTAACATTTGTTGTGTGGAGGTTAAATCGGCTCCGTTTCGGGAAGTGGCTCGTTTGAGTTTGAAAAGAATTTTGAAATCAGTATAGAGTGGTATCAATCGTGCCAACCAGCTACTCGTGAATGAAGTGTTGGTTGACCCATTGACTTTACCACTCATACGAAAAAGTTGATCGTAAACATAATGCAGGAGCAAAATAGCCGCTCCCCAAAGCGTGATCATGTAAGGAAGCGGACCCACTTGGGTCATCGGGAAATTAAGAACCGGCTTGGCGAGAACAGTTGTCCAACCATAAAGAGCAGCGGCCAAAATCGAGATTGAAAAAAGCCGACCGGAAGATAATAAATGATTTCGAAATAAGCCTACCAAAAAAACACCCGTCACAATCACAGGCATCAAAGAGGCTGCCGCCCAATCCAATTTTACGTTGCCGCTTGGAAAGCGTGCCACTTGCAAAAAACCCAGATAAACTGTTAGACTCAAAACAGCCAGGAAAATAACTGTCCTGACGGATGATCCCTGTTTCATTTTAGACGAAAAAGATGATTCCGCCCGATGAACTCCTGGGGTCAGGTCCCGGACCTGACCCCAAGTGTCATTGCTTGAACTTCTGAGTTCGGATTTGACAGATAAATCGATAAACCGCGTAACAGCAGCAGGCAGTTGTTGACGGCGCCAAAGATCGCGCGCAATTTCTGGGTTAAGCGCGGTTAATTGATGAATAACGGAAAGAGAATGACCGGCTGCTTTGGTGCGCGTGAGGTGCCTGGGGTCAGGTCCCGGACCTGACCCCAAGATAAGTGACGGATCGGTAAAACCAACGGAGCAGGTGGTAAATAAACTAAAACTGAGGGTAAGTGACAGTAACTTGGAACCAAAACCTGTTTGTTTCATTCATTTGTCTTCTTTCAACCCCTGGGGTCAGGTCCGGGACCTGACCCCAAGTTTTTTTACGAAAGCAGAACCATCCTTTTCGCAAGACGCCGGCTGGCCTGAAAATTAAACAGCAGTGACGATGGTGTTATATGCTTGAGCAGCTTGGTTCAGTATTTCTGTTAAACCATCGATACCTGATTTAATCCGATTCATGGCTGCTTCTGTGAGTATGGTAATTTGGCTAAACACATTTTTTAATCTCACTGCGTCCAACTCTTCCCTGGTGAGATAAGTGCTATTTCGAATACCCTTTGCCCATAACAAGTTAGCGGCCGCCACTTCGTTGGAAGCCGTTAGAATTTCGCGCCCTTCCGGTAAAGTAGCGTTGATTTGATTCACAATGGCTAAATCCGTGTCAAAATCTGTCACTATGACGATGGGCGCAGCTTGATGACGCGCTAATTCTGCCAAAATAAAGACCATCGCTTCATCAAAGGCCACCGCACGGGAAACAGCGTACCCAACACGCGATTCCGATATGGCCGTGGTTGACTGACTGTTAACAGATTGATTAACAACGCCACTCACCCATCCGATCAATCTCTGTGGTTCGTGGGCTTCTTCATCTTGTGCAAACATGGTTTTGATTTGATCACTGATTCTTAAAAACACAGAAATATCATTTGTGCTGGAATCAATTCTTAACTCGGCATGTTTCGGAACCGAGCGGCCCTGAGCTGAAAGTTGGTCTAAAGAATCTTGCAAAGCTTTAATGGCATCTCCAATTTGCTGGATGGTCTCCCGTTCAGTGTCAGTTAATTCACTTTCCGGCTTTTGATGTAATCCGGCTAACTGCATTTGCAGTGCTTCCAATTCGGTTCCAATTCGTAGCTTTTCTGCAAACCGATGCTCCGGGTGCGTGACATGATTACGGAGTTCGGTGCGCTCGGTAGCAAGTAATTTAGCGATAGCGTCGTTAATTTCCCCCAGCTGTGTGCGCAGCCAATCTTCTTCTTGAGTAGATTGAAGACCTTGGGGTAATGCATTAAATTGGCGCAATTGTTTTTCAGCGAGTGCTTTGGTGCCTTTCAGAACCTCTAAATGATCAGCTAAAAGATCGCTGAAACGAAGTTCGGAACGCCCATCATTCTTAACACCCACCACGCGCAAACCAACCACAGGGGTTCCGGAATCATTTGTGACCGTCCCCGTCCCATCGATATGCCTAATATGAATAATTGTCCCTTGAACCTCTAGGGTAAACAGTAAGCCGCCATGCGCTTTAAATTTGTCGCCGATTGCCCTTTGTGCGTCCCTCGCAAACGTATCATCAAACTCCAATAAACTTTCCGGCAACACCACATGAACCACTTCTTTACCCCCAAAGGTAACGTGAAGCTGATTGTCATCCACTGCCCCTTTATTGGAATGGGCTTGCATAATAATTTGAATAGCAGCATCTGCAACGCTTTGACGAAGCGCCATAAAATCAATGGCATTTGCAGGCACTTTTTCTGCTTGTTCATCAGCATCGGCAAGGGAAAGTCCTCCGTCTTCTGTGACTTCAGGCGATACGTTCGGTATCACCGGTGAAGTTTTGAGAGCAAGAGCAGCTGTTTTGCTTTCGAGGCGGCCATTACCTGGCTGAGCCGTCACTTGAACCGTGCCTGCACCCTTACGCGGATCGCGGACAACTTCGTACTCAAATACATGGGCGCCGCTTAAAATAGAAAGGATAAGCGCTCGAATGACAGTTGGCATAGTCACTGTCACTCTCCCGCCTTTCTCGCGCTCTACCTTCACCAACTTAGTTGCTTCCAGTGCTTGCACTTGGTCTTCCGCTACCACTTTTTGAGGCGCTTGGCCTTCTGTGGCAGCAGGTATTTCGTTGATGGGCACATGACTGCCCTTTTCTGCCAGAATTTGCAGATTGATGACTGCTGAGATATCCTCCCTTAAAAGTTTTGTCAACAAAGCTTGAACGGCCCGTGCTTGTTTGACGGTAACGACTCCGCCGCGGGACAGTTCTATCTTTTGTTCGGGCGGCAGCTGTTTAAAGGGTATGCTTAATTGATTATCAACCTTTTCCTTTGCAGGTTTTCCCGTGCCGGACACTTCGACCTTCTCTTCCCGAAGTTCTGAATGAACCGCTTCACCCCTTGCATGCTCAGTTAAACCAAGCTGGGTACGAATGTCTAGAATTTTGTCTTCTAATGACTGCCTTTGGTCTGCCGGCGTTTGTGATACGTCTGATTTTAATTCTTCAAGCTCTCCCGCCAATTGAACAAACTCATCAAGCGCGCGCAGAGCCTCGCGTACTTCGGCGTCCAATTGCGTGATGGTATCTACATCTTTCGCAGAATTTAAACGTGCCTTGGTTAATTCCAGTTGTTTCACGCTCAAATCGGCTTGCAATTGTTCAGCTCGTTGCGTGATCAAGAGTTTTTCATCAGCTTTCCTTGTAATAAAATCTGTCAGCGCCTTGTCAGATTGAATTAAGGAATCAATTGCCATCATATTGACGTGGGCACTCATGATTAAATTAGCTTCCCCATTCGTTGCCGCTTCCACATAAAAACCCAGACTCATCATTCTCCGGGCCATGGTTTGGTTAGCCAAGGTGGGACGAATATAATTGACAATATCCGCTTTGAAACGCTTGATTAAAAACAAATGCATCAAGGTAGTGAGGCGTTTGTTCCGCCAGACTTCTTCTGTGAGCTGATCTTTAATGAATAAATTATGTTTTCCTTCTCGATCAGTTTCATCGCGAAAAATAATTGAGGCAATTCTTTGGAATTCCCGATCAAAAACATTGAGCATTAACTCGCCTGGATTATCAAAAGTTGCCTGAAGTTCTGCGGTGAGAGGCCCTGTGGGATATTGGTTAACTTCTACCCACGTTTCTAGCCAGCCATCTAAAAGCGAAGTCGGTAATTCAATTGGTTTTTGATGCTGTTTATCAGTCGACTTCCCTCCCATGGCTCTGGTAGCAGCCGTACGGCCTGTGGAAGCCATGAGCGCTGCATCTTGAATGGCGCCCCCGACCAATTTCTGTGGCCGGGTATAAGGGGATTTATGCAGCCTAAATCGACGCTGGACGCGCGCGAGTTCCAAGGGGCCATCTTTGATAAAAGCACGCGTAAACTCCTCAGCTGCCAAACCATCGATTTGGTGTCCGGCATAAGTGATAAAATTAAAAACATACCCCAGCTTTCCAAGTTCGACGGGAAATTGGCGCATTTCCTCATCCGTCATGCCGGTGGTATCCCAATTAAAGGAAGGCGATAAATTGTAGGCTAGCATTTTGTCGGGAAAAACGGCGTGAATACCTTCGGCAAATTGGCGTGCTTCCTCTAAATTGGCAGTCTTGGTTTCCATCCAAAGCATGTCCGCAAACGGTGCAAAATAAAGCTGGCGGTGAATGGCGTATTCGATGCCGGATTTAATTTGATAGTAACCTTCGGGGGTTCGGGCCAATTCCCAATCCCAACTCACTTCAATGCCAAGCTCTTTTGCTTTGGCCCGGGCTTCTTGGTTGGATACTTTTTTGGTAAAAGAGAGCCATTCTTCAACAGACATATCGAACGACTCGCCTGCTGCGATGCGCTCTGCCATCACATCAGCACCTGCCTGCCCGTATGTTTTTAAATTTGCTTCCTCAACCCATTTCTCATGCATCAGCGCGGTCGCTTTATCCAAGGCTTTTTCATCACTGTCGCTAGCCTTGTCCTTCATATCAACACTTTTAACCAATTCATCAATCTGATCTAAGAGCCCTTGTTTTTTGAGCCATTGCATAGCTTCCTGATAGCGCGCATCTGTAATACCATAAAGTTCATGGCCATTGATCGTGGTAACACCCAAATCATAAAAGCGTTTTTGAATAGCAAGTGTCAGTAATTTGTACTCCAAAACATTTAAATTAGTAACTCCTAAAATAAAACTGTGGTCGCGTTCGTCACTATTGTTATCCAAAAACGAAGCATCTTCTGAATCCGTGCGAGATACAACGATACCCGGCACACCCATCACATCCAGCTGAAAACGCGCTGCATTTAAGCGTTTAATGTGCTCTTCAATTGAAACGAGAACTTTGCCGCCCTGATGACCGCATTTCTTGCATCCCGGTTTTTGATCTTCAATGTGATAACCCGGCACGCCCACTTCCACAAAACGCCTGATCAAATTACGCGTGTGTGCATCCCCGCCGTGACCGGTATCCGCATCGGCAATCATCCAAGGTCTGAAATCAAATGCGGCTGTTTTGTTGCGCTCTGATTCAGACATGTGCATTCGCTCATATTGTTGGCTGCCATCGGCTTTCAGCAATGCCCGAATCAAACGAGCCGCTTCAAGCGGAACACGGCTTAAAGGATAACTGGCTAAATCAGCGCCGGGCTCTTCGGTGTCATCCCCTTGCGCAGAAGTTGCCCAACCGCCTAAATAAACAATGTGATTTTTTATTAAACGCTTCATGGTCACAATCTGGCCGCCTGAATAAGGCCCGTAAGTAGTGTTGGTTTCGCGATTAGCAAATAATTCACGCAAGCGCGCATACATTCCGACAGCTCCGTCATGTGCCACCTGATAAACCTTTTTAATGGTTCCGCGCTGTTCCACCACTTGGCGCGCTGAATAAAGACGCTTGATACCTTGAAAGCGGTCACTATTCATCCACTTTTCTGTCTCTTCCACCTCATCACGAAAAGCTTCCATTTCGCTGATACGCAACTCTGAACGACCGGCATCATCCAACATCCGAATGATGTCATTTTGGAACCATTTAAATTGATCCGGAATGCCCAATTTTAGAACTGCCTGAACATGTTCAGGAGATCCGTCAAAACGCATTTGCACTCTTAACTTCTTGAATTGTTCAGTCGGACGGCCTTCATCATCCAGCATACCTGCTGTACGTAAAGCGCTCCATAAAACTTCTGACAACTGAGGCGTAATGTCTGTCAAATCATTTCCATGCACAAAAGGAACGCTTGCTTCGCTCCCGAGGGGAGCTAATTTGGCAAAGTCCGTTTTCTCGATTTTGGATCTAAGTTCAGAATGACTGATGGAAACGGGTATTTGGGAAGGGTATTGCTGTCTGTGTGCGTCAAGCTGTTCGGCGCTTGAGATATTGGCAGAAAGCGGTCTCACAAATGACGGCGATTGTTGAGAGGCGGTATTAAAAAAGAGATAAGGGCTCGAATAAGAAATTGAATTTGAAAAGACAAAAGTAAAAAGAACAGTGACCGAGATGCTCTTACAAAAGATGTTGTTCATCTTCATGAATTCAATCCCCCCCTTGCGGAAAATTGAGAAGATCAGTTGTTGTTCTGGTTATATGAAGAAAAGAGCAAAGCAATCCCCTATCGCCGTTAACGGCGGTAGGGGATTGTGCATTACGCCGCTATCGCAACGGCTGTTTTATTCGCAACAGCTGTTTGAATTTGATTCATTAAAATGTGAAGACTATTTGCAAATTCTTCTACACTTGAAACAATGAAAACACGAAACGGCAAATTGAGATTCGCGTTTAATTTATTAGCGACCCCGCGGTCCACACCGCCCAAACCAATGCCTTCAACGTGCGTCACTTGATGCGTGCTTAAGAAATCCCGTAAACCCCTCAACTCATCATCTGCCGCAATAATTTCAACATTGGCAGGCAGAACACCGTTAAAAATAGCGCGCAGCGCACCGGCATGCTGAGCGGTTTCGGCGATAAAAATCGTCGGACGGCCTTCTTGGGCTGCCACGGTTTCGCGCGCAATATCTAAAGCCGCACTGGTCAGTTTGGGCAGAATAATCCTGGCTTCAACCGTTTTGGTATTCGCACGCGCAATCCCGTGATTAGCGCTCACCACCTCGCTTTGCTCAGCCAGTACTTGATTGAACGCGGCGGGATTGACTGATTGCACCGGTAATGCTTTTAGCGCTGTAATCTCCGTTCGAAGATCTGCGAGCGCTTGCTCCGGTATGCCGGCGGCTTCATCCAGTGTTTCAAACTGCTCTCTGAGCTCGGCGCGTGCACCAACCGGTTCTTGTGCCTGAGCGTAAATGCCGGTTATCTGTTGACGTAATGACACTTCAGCGCGGTTTGAAAACTCAAATTTTCTGTCGGGAAAACTGCGATAGAGCTTTTGCAATAATTCTGCCGTCACTGTTTCATCTAATGCAACAATTCTAATTTCTACATTGGGATGAAATTTAAAAACCGTCTCTCCCTTGATTTGAATTGCTGAAATACGTTGTTCTCTATCCCGCACCACTGTAAATAAGTGCAAAGTCTCGTCTCTGACACCTTTGTCGCGCGAATCACGAATGTTTAAATTAGTGGAGTCCCAAAATGAACCATACCCCCACCCATTGGCTGCATCATAAATAGGCGACAGGTTCGCCGGTGAAACAAAAAGTGGGTGATCAATAATAGCCGAACTACCACCCCTTCTTCTACCAGACATAACAATAGCTGCATTTACGAATGAATGGCCATTGCGGCCTGGTTCCAAACCACGTATTAAAACAAGTACACCATGGTTTTTATCAAAATCATGCGGGTTTAGCTCGATAACCTGATGTTCGGCACCGGGCGCATCCGTACGCCAAACGAAAGGTTTCCCATCATCCAAGTGATGATATGCAAGCTTTTTATCGACGCGTTCATGGGTGTTGACCCGTAATTCGGAACGTTGAGACCATTCTTCCAGTTTACCCAAACGAGCTGCTTGCGTGGCCTGAGCTGTCTCGCGTAACACATCTTGTGCCGCCTCAAAGTTGGCAGATTTACCTTGCCATGCCAATAATCCCGGTCTTTGAAGCCCGCGGCCGAAGGAATAAGAAATTTCCCACGGCGCTCTCGTGTACGACCAGAGTTTTGCGGCTTGATCGCGATTTCCTTCATTTTCCAGTTCGGTGACGGCAGCAGCGACGGCTTCTTCAAGCCGATTTTGACCGGCACGAATCACGCCATCTAAATTCTTCACAACTTCATCATCACCCTGACCGCCTGACAAAAAAACGATGGCAGGCACTTCGGCAGGTACGGTTTTCAATAGTCCTTTGAGTGTCTCGAAACCTACCGTGTCGGGATCGGCACGATCTGCCGCCTTGTTACCCGAAAGGATCATGCTGGTTTTTAACACAAGCCCGTCTAACCAAACGCCTGCTTTGGCTAATTCTTCAAATAGAATAGCAAGCGTGCGGGTGGTAGCGTCATAACTCGCTTGGATGTCATGAGCGCCATCCAAAAGCACTTCAGGCTCCACAATCGGAACCAAACCTGCTTCTTGCGTGATTTTGGCTGATTGTGCTAATACAACCGCATTTTTACGGATGTTCTCATCCGTCGGCAAACCGTTGGCAACATCAATGGTCTGCGTAATGCGCCATTTGGTAAATTGGGCTCCCTTGGCTTTAAATGTTGCTAACATTGCCGGCAATTCTGCCATGCCTTTCGGATTGGGAAGCATTTCACCGGGGCTGTCCGGATCTTCAACGAGCCCTTTATCAGTTTTAATACCCGGCACAATCCCACGCTGAATCAAATGCATTGCGACAAGATTGTTTCCCTCAGAATCAACGTTATCGAATGTTTCTGAAAAAAGAATCACGGCACTGATGCCGGCTTCCTTTTGTCCCGGAACAGTCAACATTAATTGCCGCATCGCTTGACGGTTTTCAGGGTTATTCTCCAATCCAACCATGTCTAAGCGATTTTTCGCTGACCCTGTGCTTTCATCAGCAGCTAAAATACCCCCATTAACCGGTACCATTTCTAATGCTGTTTGATGAAGTTGCTCACGTAAACCGGAGCGCAGCTCGGCCCGAGCGGTTTTAATAATTTCTTTTCGTAACTTGTCAAACTCTGTTTTTGCAGCCTTCAAGAGTTCTTGATCGCGGGCAGGATTAAATTGCTCGCTAAGAACTCTGTGAAAAAAACTTCCGATCACCGGATTACCATTTGAATTGGCAGTCACTATCCCTATAGCTTCTGCATAATGCATCATCTCTGACATTTGAGGCTTTGGAGTTTCCGGCTTAGCTAGATATGTATCAAAAAATGCCGCAATTTTTTCTAATGCAGGCTTGATGACCTTATCAAAATGATCTTGATCATCTGGTCGGGCTGAACGCAGCTCGGCCCTTGTCCGCTTCGGATTTGAGATTGTAATATCAACCTTTCCTCCGTTTTCCGACAAAAGGATAGCGACCTTAGCAGGATTAGCTGGCTCCTTGGGTGCAGTACCTGAAATGCCGCTTTTTCTAAGAACTTGCGCGATGCCATCCGCTAACGTCATTGTGTCAGATGCAACAGTTTTAAAAGACGCAGTGGGAAAAATAGTGCCGTACACTTGAATCTCAACTATTGTTTCATTCTGACGAACGTCTATTCCGGGCAACCTCTGTGCGAGCGTTCTTGCAACCTCAAGAAGAGAATCCGTTGGGGTGAAGGTCTTTGAACCACCAGTATAACGCACCGTGATAGGATAGTCTTGCAAACGTTGCGTGCGCAGCTCGGCCCTTGATGTTTCACCGTCTTTGCGAGGAGCAAAGCGACGAAGCAATCCAGGTTCCGAGATTGCTTCGCCCCTGCCGGGGCTCGCAATGACATCAAGGTTTCTCAGCTCAGAGCGGGAAATGCCGAAGGCTTCAGACGGATCAAACACATCGTGGACGTAATCGTATATTTCCAAATCGTACTTGGCCGCCTTTGTGTTCACATGTTGCCGGCGCGCCCTTTCAACAGCTTCAACGAGCACGTTGCGGTCTTCTGTGAAAATAGCAGTGAGCACACGATTCGCTTCGCCGAGCCGATTCGTGCGATACAATTCGTTCAAGGTGTAAAGAATTCTTGAGGCATACGGAATATCTTGAACTGGCTGAATGACTCTGCCGGTTCCATTTTCGGGAATAATCTTTCCGTTTGCATCTATTGGATTTCCATTCTCATCCGTCTTAATTAAAATCCGCTTCACGGTTTCCATGACAAGATTCGCCACCGGACGATTCACCGGAATTTTTTTCGCTTCAAAATTATCGAGACGTTTCTCGGTGAATACTTTCAACCGAAGCCAGAGTTGATAAACCAAATCCGGCGTTATGACATCGCCTGCTTTTACTTCAAGATCCGGATAAGTGCCGGTCAAATCCACAAATTTTCCGTCTTTTGTGAATTGCTGGCCATGAAACAACGTGACATAAAGCCCATTTAAATTGCCTTCGTTTGTGGCATGATCACTCATGATCCGGTTCCCCGTAAAATTCGCTTGTAAAATGCCGAGCCAGCCATTGCCATCGAGCGGATTTTCAACGGCTGCGGCATTGTTACCCGCCACTTGTTGACCGTTGTAATCGAAAGTGAAGAAAATTTCCTGCGCGAGACCTTCAATGGTACGATCGCCTTCGGAAGGCATCATGAGCCGTCTCCAATTTTCTACTGAATCGATTTTTTCCTTGGTTAAATCGGTCGCGCTAAATTCGGTCGGTTTAATCTTGCCACCATCACCCAAAATGCCAAGTTCAATAAATTTCTCACGCATCTTAGGAGTCACATTTGCATCCACATAAGCCTGAAGCGGAGCCACAATTTCTTCAAGCGTGCTGCCGTTTGAATTGAGCTCAACTCGAAGCGGTTCCGCACCGGCCTTGACATATTCGGGATCCGTCGTCGCCACCCAACTTTCGCGGGTGGAATCCAGGAGAATTTTTTGCCCGTTTGCTTTATTGAACATAAACAAACCAAGTAAGCGCTCGCGAATTTTATCGATTCGAATGTCCGAAATCGCATTGGCATTCAATCTCAATTTCTCAGCTGCAATTTCCTGAGTGTCATCGGGTTTTACGTTGTTCTTTAATTGAACTGCCATACCGCCTTCAGCTAAAGCGTTGGTCATTTCAACCAATTGAACTGGTTTTTCGGGGTCGATCTTTTTTGCCGTCTCTGCTATCACACCAACCAACACATTGAAAAATGCGTTGCGGGAAGTGTAGTACGTCATGCGCAGCGTTAACATTCCGGCAAACCGCTGATCCGGAAAAAGCATAGACTTAACTCGATTCAGTGCCTTTATGAATATGGACTTAACCCATTTGAACATCCGGATAAATGAAGCATTTTGGTCCCAACGTCCGACATTGGTAATCAAGGTACGCGACTTCACGACCCACATGTTCACAAATTGGCTCAGTGAAAATGGGGCCTGCTCGTGCATAACCTTAAACTTAATAGTTCCCTGCGGAACACCAATTTTTTGTTCCATCAGGAAAGCGGCTTTTTCCCACACGAACAAATCTTGCGGCCATCTCGACTTAGCAATATAAAAGCCAACATCAAATCCATTGTCTTTCAAATTGTCATAATTGTTTAATAAAAATACTGTCATCGCTGCAATAAATGCCGGGATTCTCTTTCCATTAATCGTAACGGAAGGAATCGAGAGGTGAAGACCGGGCAAGCGATCAAATGGGGCCGGAGCTTTATCAAGTCCAACCTTCATGGTATAGACCTTGGGATCACCTACTTTTTTCGCACCGCTTTTCACTTCAGGATCTGTCGCGGTATATTTCTTAGTGGGATGAACATAGGGTTTCCCACCTTCAAATTGTCCGGCGTACAGCTTGTAAAGATTCAATTGTTGAAGCCAGAGATCACGACCTGACATTTCCGGAGCAGCATCTTCAAAATCTTGTAACGACGAACTGAGTCCGTAGTTGGCACCATTGGTTTGACTGGCCAACATATCAAATTTGTCTGCAGGTCCGGTAATAACCAGGCCTCTATTTTTCGATCTTGGACTTGCATCAACCGTTTCATTCATCGCCCAACTATGTTCTGAAACCGGAACATCTTCGCCCATGGCGCGAAGGAAGTTGTTAATACCGCCTTCATAAATTTCGCCTGCAGTTTTCGTCACAACCTTGCCGTTTGCATCCAGTGTTTTTGCGGGAAAATTAGCCGCTAGAAATCCAAACGCCTCTTCCGGTGTTGCGCCTTTTGCGATCAACTCATTAGCCTTTTTTTCCATTGTTTGCCAATTGACAAGAGCTTCGGCAACATCACCGACAATATGTTCAGCAAGCCAAAGAATCGTTTCTTCCACATCGAATGTTTTACCATTAATAGTCTTCTCGCCCCAAAGTCGTGCAAGCTCACCCGCTTTAGCATCATCGCGAATTTCAAGTTTATCCGCTTTTCGAAGTTCGGAGTGAGTACCAACCGGAACACGGCCGCCAAATTGATTCGCAAATTGATCGAGCTCACCCGCCACCGGGCTGCCCGCAGCAGGTTCGGGTCTGAGGTGTGCTTGATTGGTGGAAATGAGTTCTGAAGAAAGAAATGAACTTGAGTAAGTAACCGGACTAGACAAAACAAAGGTAAAAATGGTAGCAATGGAGGTAATTTTTGACAGCTGACTTGTAAATTTCATATGGAACTTTCCTTTTTTGCTTCAGGATTTTCGCTTGTTGGGTTGGCGTTTATTTCCTAACCGCTAGTAAACGCCTAAGACTAAGCAAATTTTCGGCATCGCCACGAGATTTACTTTGAATTTAGTTAACTTTTTCAAAGTCTATATCTCGTGGTCAAAAAAAAATTTCGAAAAACTATGAATTAACCTATTAAAGAACAATGAATTCGGTCTTTGACAACTTGCATGGAATTTATCACATGTCTTTGAGAAGCGTCAACCATTTTTTTAAATATTCGGGATCTTTTTTTTAATATGTAGTACTGACTAGTACCATTTAGTTCAGTGGAAAGGTGGTAGGTTACACCCAGTTCAATCAGCAAGCGCACCACTCTCTTGTAGAATGTGATGGTTTTAGGAGATGCAATGAGTTTTGTTCAAGGAAACACCGCCCTTTTCCTCAAGGAAAAGGGTGTTGTCCCCATTTCTAAAAGAGAGATATTGAGATCTTTTCTTTTGTTGATATTCAAGAACATTCCTTCATCAAATGGAAATTTGAGGGCTTTCACTTCAGGAATAATTTTGAAAAACTGCTGCATGGAAAACTGTTCCATTACGATAGACTTGAACCGGCACGGGATTTTAAGTCCTGTCATGACTAACCATTTATAAACCACTTATTCTATTAAGGGAGTCATGACTGCACCTGAAGCTTTCCAATAATACATTAATCTAATTTCAATGAACTTCAGGTACTGTGCGTCTGCACTGACTTTCATTAAATAATAACAAATCATAATATCAATGAAGAATGTCAGTGCTGTCCTTGAGCTACCAATGCACTTTCGTATGAGGCTCAAGGACTGCCCCGCAAAACTGTGCTTCATTGAAATATCAAATCCCATAAATGAATAGCGCAGGGGCTGCACCGACCACTTAAATTCACATAAATTTACTTTCATAAGGAAGGTCGGTGCTGCCAATTCCCGATCGAAGTGGCGGAATTGTTGAGAATGCCGAAGGCCGGACTTGAACCGGCACGGGCTTTTAAGGTCCCTCAGGATTTTAAGTCCTGTGCGTCTGCCAATTCCGCCACTTCGGCATTAAAATCAGGCAACAGGTTTCAGGGGTCGGGGGTCAGTAAGCAGATAATTATAGTATCCACACTTTCTTCTGAACAATCATTTTTTTGCATTATAAATATACCTGCCCCCTGACTTCTGTCCCCTGCATTGAAAGGCACGGGGCGGTGCCGACCTTCCTAATTAAAATCTGTTACTTCAAATATGAAGGTGGTCGGTACAGTCCCGTGCTTTCATATGAGATAACCTTTTACATTTTATGGAGGCACGGGGCGGAATCGAACCGCCGTATAAGAGTTTTGCAGACTCCTGCCTTACCACTTGGCTACCGTGCCACAATTTCAGGGGTCGGGGGTTAGGGATCAGGGAACGGGATCATTAATCCCTTAACGATCTCATTAACCCATTTAACATCTTCCCGATTTCAGAGATCCTTACTAGCAAATTATTTTTTGCTTCATCTGATATATAACTCAAACGATTTGAAATATGAATATGGGTTTCTAGCTCAGCGATAGAACCATGAGCAATGGATAGGTGATGAAGATATTCTTTCCTATGAAACCTTGCATGACCTTCAGCAACATTAGCAGGTATTGAAACAGCTGATCTTCGTAATTGCGCAACTAACCCAAACAATTCTACTTTGGGAAAACCATTTGTTAGTTTGTAACATTCAGCAACTAACTCAACCGATTTATTCCAAACTTGTAAATCTTTAAAACTCTGAATCCCCACTTAGCACCTCTTGCATAATTTTCGTGGGGGCAGCGTAAAAGAAACGATTGAATATTATTAATTCTCTTTTCTAATCCTGTTCCCTGGCACCTGTTCCCTGTTCCCTATCTCAAATATTTCAAAGGTTCGCCTGTTTTAGGATCAACCTGGTATGACTCAGGAAAAGTTTCTCCGGTGCGTGGATTATATTTGGTATGCAGCTCTTGCTGCTGTTGTTGTTGCGGTATCTGCTGCACTTGGGGCTGCGTTTGCCCGTAACCATATTGGGGCGTATAACCTTGTTGATACTGCTGTGCCATCTGTTCTTGGCGAATTTCTTGCTTGATGGCTTCTTTTTGGCGGCGCTGTCCTTCTCCAATCAAAGCACCTGCCAAAGCACCGGCACCGGCACCAATCGCCGTTCCTGCGCCTGCGTGACCGGTTTGATGACCAACAATGGCTCCCAAACCAGCGCCTAACCCGGCGCCGCCTAAAAGACCTGCTTCGCGTTCCGATAAACCGCCCGGATTCGTCGGACTGGCACAACCTGCCAATACAACCAATAAAACAAGTGGAATAATGCCTGACTTCTTCATGGATAACTCCTCCTTCTGTTGCTTTTATAAAGGTTAATGAGAGCGGTAATATGAAAAATTATTTTATCCTTTTTTCGCGGAATTGCAACTGGTTTCAATTAAGCCCAAGAGGTAGAACGCGAACCTCTCTTTACTCTTCATCCGCAGTCTTTTCTGCCTCCGTTCACGGTCAATTTGGAGCACATCAACTTTGCTGCGCCCAAAAGGCCGGTGCCTTGCCGTGAATTCGTTCGCCATCATATAATCCAGCTGTTTTTCACGTAACTTACGGGCGGCATTTCTTACCAAGTGTGAGGTTTCCAAGCAAAAGCCAATCACCAACCGCGGGCCTTTTCGGCGCGCAATCGATTTCAGAATATCACGGGTACGCTTAAAAAGAACGCTTTGACGATAAATTCGTTTGATCTTTTCGCGGCTGCGGTGGGCGGGTGTATAATCACAAACCGCCGCTGTCATTACCAGACAATTTGACTTCGGGAAATGATATTTTACTTCGCGTTCCATCTCATGCGCCGAAACCACCGGTACGAAATGAATACCGCGGGGTTTTGGGATTTCGGTTGGTCCGCTAATCAGGGTAACATGATGGCCGCGTCTTTTGGCTTCCCTTGCAATTTGATAACCCATTTCACCTGTTGAGACATTCGACAAGAAACGGACGGGATCGAGCATTTCGCGTGTGGGGCCAGCTGTCACCAGAAGATGGAGTCGCTTTCTCATGAAAAGTTTATTTGAGAACGGTAATAACTTTTTTGATAATGGTTTCATTCTCGGCAATGTGTCCAACCGAATGCCGGCCGCAAACCAATTCACCTTCAATGGGCTCAACCACTTGATAACCAATCTGTTTAAGCCGTTTCAGGTTGTCTTGCGTGATGGGATGCGTGTACATATGGTCGTTCATCGCCGGTACCAAAAGCACTTTGGCGCGGGAAGCCAGCACGACTGAGGTTACCAAATCATTGGCCATACCGCCGGCCATACGCGCAATGAGATTGGCCGAAGCGGGCGAAACCAAAATCAGATCTGCTTTGTCAGCCAAGGTGGTATGCAGCACCGCCCAATCGCCATTTTGATCAAAAGGATCGGTATGGACCGGATGGCCGCTTAGAGCTTGAAAAGTTAAAGCGGAAATAAATTTCTGAGCTCCCGCAGTCATCACGCAGTGGACCTCCGCGCCTGCTTCTTTTAAATTCCGCAGCAAATCACAGGATTTATAAAGCGCAATACTGCCGCTCAAAGCCAATAAAATGGTTTTGCGGTTAAGCGGCTTTGCTTTGTTTTTCTGAGGACTCATGTTTTACGTCCCGGTAAGTTTGGAACTTCAAAATGTATTTTACCTTTCGCAATTTCCTCCAGCACAATGGTGGAAATCTTCTTTGATTTGGTTTGGATCAACGGCTGCTCGCCGCTAATTAATTCATTAGCACGGGCGGCAGCTGATAATACTAACCCGTAAATACTGTTGGTTTGTGAAACTAGATTTTCTAATAACAAACTCATTATTTTCTCCCTCTTAATGGTGTCATCCTACTATGAATAATTGCGTCAATAATTATTTTACTGTTGCTGCTTTCTGAGTCCCCGGAGGGGACTTGGTTTTAAACATCAGTTTTCAAAAGGCCTTGTGACCAGTCTACTATTGAGTGCGTCCGTTAGGACCGACTAAAATAAAATTC